>Ga0209541_10004683_pt1 | contig 24171 bp, 28 predicted proteins | sample RifCSPlowO2_01_FD_184027 | JGI IMG/M metagenome (GOLD analysis project Ga0209541, IMG submission 184027) | Groundwater microbial communities from Rifle, Colorado - Rifle CSP2_plank lowO2_0.1 (SPAdes) (version 2) | ecosystem: Environmental > Aquatic > Deep subsurface > Groundwater | place... | reverse complement strand
CCTTACCGCTCAAAACAAAATAAAGTATCAAAACAAGAATAATAACTCCCAAAGCTATAATCCAAGGAATAAGTTCATCAAACACCAATTCGCCTTTCTTTCCCATAAAGAACAAAACAAATACATCAATATAAATCTAACTCTTAAACATTATTTTGATTTAACTATCCCTAGATATGTATAAATGAATTTCCAAACAAAGATTTAATAAATAAATCTTCAAAATCAATTAATTGCTTTCAATCATAAAATATCGATTATAGATAATTCCCTTGATTAGTATAAGTTTTTGGGAATTATCTATCACGAGAATTCTGAACAAATTCTTATGTTAATTATCAGAATTCTCCATAAACATAAACTCAATTCAATTAGCAAGAGCCTTTTCCATAACTATCCCCTTGCCCCACTCACAGTGAAACTCCTCACTAACAGACTTATACCCAAGCATCTCATAAAAAGAAACGGCAGACAAAACAGCAAAAAGCTTAACTTTCGAAAGTCCTTTAGAAACAGCCTCATTCTCAAGCATCTTCATAAATTTCTTTCCCAAACCTTTTCCTTGATATTCAGGAAGAATAAACACAGTAGAAATCTCATCACCCTTCAATGTGGCAGTCCCGACTATCTTCCCATCATCAACACATACAAAAGTCAATTTTTTATCCAATTCAGAAATTATAGTTTCCACAGAACAATGATTTGCAAAAGAATAAATCTGCGCAAGAGTGTAATTCCTATTATCTCTTGTCACAACAGCCCGCCTTATCAAAGAAGAAACTTCAAAGGCATCAGACAACTCAAATCTACGAATATGCATAAAAAACTAAGTCAAACGCTATATAAATATAACGAAACAATTATTTTTTGTCAGCCCCAACATCTTTTTTATTGCCTTAATAGCATCAAGATTATAAAAATCAGTTTCCCTTTCAATATCCATTATCCCCTCTTTTTGAACTATTCAAAATTTTCGAATAGTTGAAGATTCATTCAATTCACCAGACTTGAATATCTCCTTTAAATGACAATTGATAGTATTAAACCTATACTTTAATCTTGCCATCCTGAGCAGTATGTTCCAAAACGGAACTAACTGTTTTTTCAATTAATTCCTTACTCTCAAAAATATTTTTTAGATGCTTAGTTATTGCAGGCCTTTGCACACCGAACAACGAAGCCATTTTATCTTGGGTTAACCAGATATTTTCATTGCGTAGAAATATTTCAACTTTCACTTTTCCATTAGGAGTAGTATACAGTAAAAACTCTGTTGTTTCATCCTTTAAAGTAATCTCTTTAGCCATTTCATATATAATTTAGTTTATTCAAGATATAAGTTTTTCCATGCATTTAAGACTTAAAGCAACTGTTTAATAATACAACGAATGAAAAACATACAATTTAATAATATCATTAAACACTTCCCAAAAGAGGCATGATGGTAACAACTGAAGAAATTCTAAAAAAATATTCTCATAAGATAGAATCAGAAATAGGCGCAAAAAACACCAACAATGAAATATATTCTCAAGACTACGAACAATTCAAACAAGACATGCTCCCAGATATATCCAGATACAAAAGATGGACAGATTCTTTAGGCAGTGCAATAAAAATAAAACTTTCAGCCAAAGAAAATGCAAAAATCCAACGCTCCTTAGATATTGCTCATCTAGACGTAACTGCATCCCAATCAGCATCCCTGGCATTAATAGCAATGTTACTGACTCTATTTGTAACATTCACATTAATCTTAAGCATAACATTTCTAGGAAACCCATTCCCAATAATGCTTACATTTTTAGGATTCATCTTAAGTGGCTTCGTCTATTACTATGTTTACTCAATGCCAAACAGACTCGCAAACATCTGGCGCCTAAAAGCATCTGCCCAAATGATTCCAGCAATATTATACATCGTAATCTACATGAAACACACTTCAAATCTCGAGCGAGCCGTCCAATTCGCTTCAGAACACTTAGAAATACCTTTATCACTAGACTTCAAAAAAGTCTTATACGATGTAGAAACAGGAAAATACCAAACAGTAAAACAATCTCTAGATTCTTATTTAGAAACATGGCGTGATTACTCCCCAGAATTCATAGAATCATTTCACTTAATAGAATCCAGTCTATATGAGCCAGCAGACGTCCAAAGAATAAACACGTTAGAAAGAGCCTTACAAATAATCCTAGACGGCGTTTACGACAAGATGTTAAAATATTCTAGAGAAATCCGCTCACCTTTAACAAACATTTACATGCTTGGAATTATTCTTCCAACTCTAGCTCTTGCCCTATTGCCATTAGCAAGCGTAGTAATAGCAAACGGACTAAAATGGTATCACTTATTTGTAATCTTCAACCTTATCATTCCATTAGGCGTTTACTTCATGACATCAGAAGTTCTATTCAAACGTCCCGGTGGCTACGGCGAAAATTCAAACATAGAAAAAAACCCTCAATATCACAACTTCACTTCAAAAAAACCATGGATAATTGCAGGCCTAGTATGTATCCCCTTATTCATTCTAGGATTGCTGCCTTTCATATTTCAAAGCGATTTAATAACAAGCATCTTAAAAATAAAGAGTGATTACACATTCGGCGAACTCGGCATGTCATTCTTTGAAAACCAATTATTATTTGATTTCAAAAAAATAGGAGAAAGCACAATAGGCCCATTTGGATTAGCAGGAATAATATTTAGCTTATTCATTCCTCTTTCAGTAGCTTTATTCTTCAGCCTTTCATATAAATTAAAAACAAAAGAAATAATAAAATCACGAATAGAAACGAAAGAATTAGAACATGAATTCACAAGCACCTTATTTCAATTAGGAAATCGTCTAGGCGACGGAGTTCCTGCAGAAAGAGTGTTCTCAAAAGTAGCAGAATCCACTCAAGGCCAGAAAACTCAAAGCTTCTTCCAATTAGTAAATCAAAATATACAACAATTGGGAATGCCTTTAGACGACGCAGTCTTTAACAGTCAAAGAGGAGCAATAATCTACTATCCCTCAGCGCTGATTTCAATAAGCATGCGCATTCTAATAGAATCTGTAAAAAAAGGATTAAAAATAGCAGCAAGAGCGATGATGTCAATTTCAGATTACGTCAAGAATATTCAAAAAATAAACGACAGACTAAGAGACTTATTGGCAGAAGTAGTTTCAGATATGCGCTCAAATATGGTTTTCCTAGCCCCATTACTCTCAGGAATAATTGTCGGCCTGACGTCAATGATTGCATTAATACTTAACAAACTAAAAGACCTTTCAAATTTAACGGGAGGCGGTGGAGCAGAAGTAGCGGGAATTGGCTCAATAGGAAAAATAGTAGATATATTTGATATTACTGGAATAGTCCCGCCTTACTTTGTCCAAATATCAATAGGAATCTACTTAATAGAAATAATTTTCATCTTAACAGGAACTTTAGTAACTGTAGACTCAGGCAAAGATGAATTGCAAGAAAAATATGAATTATCAAAAAACCTAAAGAGAGGATTAACATTATATCTAATCACAACTCTTCTCAGCACAATCATGTTAACTGGTCTAGCCGCAGTAGCTCTTTCAGGTTTAGGATAAAATTAAAAAGAGCTAAAAAAACGATAATAGATAAATGGAGATTAATCAAGCAAACCTTACTAGAGAAATTCTTTCGAACAAGACATGGGAGATTTACCATAATGCTTATTTCGGTAAAATTGAACATATGCAAGAGCTATACAGCCTATTTGAAAAAGCAAAACCAATTTTGCCAAATGAGATAACAATAGCAGATTTAGGAAGTGCAAGTGGAGATCTAGGAGAGCTCTTCAAGAAAAAATTATCAAAAAACCATAAAGTTAAATTGTATATTATAGAAATCATTAAAGAATTACTTGATAAAAATAAGAATAAAGATACTATTAAAATTTATGAAGATCTAAGAAATTTTAAAGAAAATGAAATATTTGATTTAGCGATTATGAGGAGCATATTACATTATTTTCCAAAAGATGAACAATTAAATGTTCTAAAAAACGTATGCAATTCATTAAAAAATGAAGGTTATCTAATAATCCAAACATTTATCCAAAAACAATCAGATTTAGAACTATTTAATAAGTTAAACCATTATGTTAAAAGAAATCTACAACTATTAAATAAAGAAGATTTAATTGAGCTTTTCAAAAAATCAGGCTTCTCGAATATAAAAAATATAGGAAAAATATCCACATGGAATTTATCTTCAAAAGATTTCCAAGCAAGATATGAATTAACAAACGAGCAGATTAATCATTTAAGAAGCGTTGTAGAAAAAACCAACCAAGAGAATAGAAAAGGATTTACATTAACAAAAGATAGATTCACAATTCCAGTACCCTATCAAGTTTTTCTGTTAAGAAAATAAATCTAACCTTATTCATTGAATATTTCAAATCTTAGAAGGATTTCTCGAACTCTCAAGTAAATGCAAATTATCCGTCGCATATAAAACATTATCATATAAATGATGCCTAATAGCAGTAGAAAGTGCAGTCTGACTAATCCCTTGAGAATTTCCACCATTTCGAATAGCATGCGCATATTTTACAGCTCTTTCCACAGCCAATTTTCCATGAGAGATACAAGCAAAATAAGGAACAAGAGATTCCAAATCTTTTACAAGAGCAACATCTCTAATCCTCATACTGTCAATCTGTGCTTTAATTTCTCCAATTTGACCAAGAATTCTTCCAGCAGAAACATTATCTGAAAGACTTTGTAAGTGACTAATTGTTTCAGCGCCAAGTCTATCATAACTGAAAGGCTTCCCACTCTCAAGATATCTTCTAGCCAATTAGTGACCTTCAGGCACAAGTGTCACAAAATTAAATATATTTCTCAATTCTCTATTTTGATTTCTATAACGTTCCAATTCTAACTTGTTCTTCATATTGTTTTCCGCTAATTCCTAAACCTCTATATTCAAGGACCTTGAAAATTGAGCATTTGTGCCTTGACTATTTAGGGAAAGACATGCAATTTTGCTCAATTATTTATGTCTTTATAGACATTCCCGTTGATTATGCTGCTCCAAAGAGGGAATGTATAGATAGAGATTCCCAAAGAATATGGGACCAGATTAAAGGGAATCTCTATAACTATACATCCAAGGAGTAGAAATAGATATTCATCACAAGTCTTGCAGTAATGCCAAAACCCCTCTCGGCTGTCATCTTTACAATAAAGCATCTTCTCAACTTCAAGCTTTTCTATATCTCTCACTTTATGAGTCTTCAGATATTCACTCCAACCATCTTGAAAGATAAGTTTGACTGAATAGAAAGGCTTATTATTCTTTATTTTCATTAAATAACATGGACATCAAATCTTATGAAGATATCCCAATTATAGCAAGAAGAATAATAGACAACATCTGGAAACAAAATAAGAATATATTTGAATCGATGGACAGAAAAGAAATGGTTGACCAAATATTCAATTTTATGATTGAGGAGTTAACCGATAAGATAGAAGATTGGCAAAACTGATATGCTTTATAGACATTCCCGTTGATTATACTCCAAAGAGGGAATGTATAAATAGAGATTCCCAAAGAATATGGGACCAGATTAAGGGGAATCTCTATATATGCAAACAATTAAATATAAAAGTTAATATTTCACTCCATGGATTATTTTTATTATCCCAAAGCTTCTCCAAGACCGGCTCCAGTAGAAGGCAAAAGGAATAAAAAATTTGGGCTTACTCCGTGGGGAAAAAAGTGGATAAATGTTGTTGAAGACAAAGGCGATGAGGGGAGATTAGGTAGAGGTCGTTCGTACGCTCGTGCTGAACTAGTATATGATATTAAATTTAATAAAGGAAAAATTGGTGCTAAAGTAAAAGGCAGTAGAATATATAATGTAAGCGCTTGGATGGAACCCTTTTCTAAAGATGGGTGGAAGCGCATATCTGCAAAATTGCAAAATAACAAGATTAATGGTGCATTGCTTAATAATGAACTTCCGGAAGATATCGATAAATATATTGGCTTTCCACTTATTAATCCTGATTTGCAATCAAATTGTTCTTGCCCTGATTGGGGAGATCCTTGTAAGCATGTCGCAGCTTTGTACTATGTTCTTGCTGATGAAATTGATAAAGCTCCGCTGATTTTGTTTGCTTTACGAGGAATTTCTAAAGAGATGATGGAAAGCGCGCTTCTTGGTTCCGAAAAGATTGATTTGAAACAGCTTAATTCTAAAAAGCTTAAGACTAAAAGTTCCAAAGCTAAAAGTGCTAAAAACATTAAAAACAACAAAGCAAAAAGCATTAAATATATTAAAAAAATAAATAAAAAATCAATAACCTCGAAGTATAAGTAATTTATGGCGCCCGAGATATTTACCGGATATGGAAGCTCCTTACATCAACACTTTAAATTTAATGTGGGGTCTGAATATAAATTGCTTCTGCGTTTGTGCGAGCCTGAAAGTGATGAGAAATGGCTTATAGAACCATTTCTTCAGTCAGAAAAAGACCAAAGTCTTTTGATTCCTCTTTCTGAAGTATGGAACAAAGGACTTTTACATTCTCTTGCAATAAAAAATCTTTCTACTGCAAAAAAGTTTTCTGTTTTCATAAAGATGAATCCTGGTCCTTTTAACTTATCTCCAAAAGATGCAGAGATTTTTATCACGCAAGACGCGCCACTTTTGCTAGCGCAAAATTTTGCAGTTCAAATACCTAAAAAGTTTGGAAAAGTTCAACCATTGCGCATCGTGGCATCACTCCCTCAAACGCGAAAGGGTGTGACAGAGGGTTTTTTAAATTTTGAATATAGAGTCGCTGTTGGAGAGTCAGTACTTAGTATTAAAGAGTTCCTTGCAATAGCATCTGTAAAGAGAAGGCTTGTCAGAGTTAAAGAGAAATGGGTGGAAATTAACCCGGATGATGCTGCGCGACTTTTGAAGTTGCTTGAGAACAGAGGGTCAAGTGTGAGAGACGTCGCTCTACTTGGAGCAGATGCGGCCACCCAAGGATTTGATATTGAAGCAGTTGAGAAAAATATATCTTATAATTCTGTTGCTGAACTGCTTGCATCCCGCGTTTCGCCAGCAAAAGAACCAGACGGATTTACAGGTTCTCTTCGCCACTACCAATCGCTTGGCATCGGATGGCTTTGCTACTTGCGTGACGCTGGCTATGGAGCGCTTCTTGCCGATGATATGGGACTTGGAAAAACTGTTCAAGTCATTGCTTACTTGCTTACTAACAAAAAAATAAAAAAGCACAATTCTTCTCTTATAATCTGCCCAACTTCCGTTATTGGAAATTGGGTTGCTGAACTAGCTAAATTTGCTCCAAAATTAAATGTAAAAGTCCATCACGGTAATGATCGTTGCGACTTCAAAGCATTTACAAAAGAATTATCAGACGCAGATGTTATTCTTACAAGTTACGCATTAGCATGGCGCGATCATGAAGCATTGTGTGCCACAAACTGGCAGAGCATCATTCTTGATGAAGCTCAAAATATAAAAAATCCAATCACAAAGCAAAGCAAATATGTAAAGATTATTAATGCATCTCATAAGATAGCGCTTACGGGAACACCTATTGAAAATCGCCTATCTGACTTGTGGAGCATTATGGATTTCCTTAACCCAGGGCTTTTTCCTTGCTGGAAAGATTTCCAAGATAATTTTGCAAAACCAATTGAAGAAGAAGGAGACAGCCGTATGGCCTCACTATTAAAGTCAGCAGTTGGACCTTTTATGTTGCGTCGCTTAAAAGTAGATAAAGGAATTTGCGATGAATTGCCTGCAAAAACTGAAAGTATAGAATGGTGCGCCTTAAAAGAAGAGCAAGCAACGCTTTACCAAGCAGTTGTTGATGAAACCTTGCAGGCAATCAAAGATAAAGATAACTCTAGAATGGCTATTCTTGCCTCAATTACCAAACTAAAACAAATCTGCAATCACCCAACTAACTTTCTTAAAGACTCAAAAAGTCTGGGAGATCGTTCAGGAAAAATTGAACGATTACGAGACATTGTAAAAAAGATTATTGAAAATAACGAGTCTTGTATTATTTTCACTCAATTTGCAGAAATGGCATCGCTTATCTCAGAAGATATTCGCAAAAACATACATGAAAAAATATCTTTAATTCATGGTAAACTTTCTCGCATTGAGAGGGATAAAATAGTTTCTTGGTTCCAAAATTTAAATAACCCAGGCATTTTAGTATGCAGTCTTAAAGCAGGTGGAAGCGGTTTAAACTTGACAGCTGCAAACCATGTAATCCATTTTGATAGGTGGTGGAATCCCGCTGTTGAAAATCAAGCAAGTGATCGTGCTCACAGAATTGGACAACGCAAACATGTTTTTATTCACAAATTCGTAACTCAAGGTACGCTAGAAGAAAAGATAGAAAAAATTATTCAATCAAAAAAAAATCTTGCAGAAGCAATAATTGGAAAAGGTAATCTTGACAAGAAAGCATTACGTGAGTTTTTTTCGTTAAAAAAATAATTTTTCTTTTAATTTTATAATTATGGATAATTCTGTGGTTTGTATGGCTTATTTTCAGAATTATCCAGATAGAAAATTCTGTGCGAAATGTCATATGACTAACAGAATTTTCTATATAACGCATGAAATGAACCTCCCAACCTGGGCAGAACCACGAGATATAGTCAAGGACACTGAAAATTGAGCATTTGTGCCTTGACTATTTAGGGAAAGACATGCAATTTTGCTCAATTATTTATGTCTTTAACTATATAATCATAAAACTTGAGTTTGCAAGTGGCAAACTCAAGATTGAATATTTAGATAACTATGCATCTCCCGTAATAATTGTTTGGAATAAAGCTAATTTTAAACAAGATCAATTAGAAGATGATGAAAATGAATTTAGATATGCATTTATATCGCCAGAAAGAAAAATAGAAGCAACTGTTAAAATCAAACCCTAAAATTTAATTTGAGGAATCTGAGGTTCTATATTGGCAGTTCTCCCATCTAAAACTCCAATTATAACCTCTTCCCCGGCATAACCATTCATATAAGATTCTCTAAGAGAAGAATGGAGATTATCAGGCTCAATGACCCGCCCATAAAAGTTTTCAGGAAAAGATTCCTTGCGTCCAAATGGACCGTATTTCAGTCTTTCAATAGAATTATCTCTATCCAAACCGCAATAAGCAATTCCAGCTATTCCAATTAAACCAGCAACCGCAAGTCCTAAATTTCTTTTATTTTTCATACCTTTATAGTAGTAATATAGTTTATAAATGTTTCGATTTATAAAACAAGTCAAAATCACAAGAGAACGTTTATAATCTAATGTTTATTATTATTTATATGAAAAAAAGATTTAAAAAATACATTCCAGTCATTTCAATAATTGTAATAATCTTTACAATATCTTTTTTTTTGTTAAATAAGCCCATATACAAATCTCCAATACAAGATAAACTTTATCCTGTCTTAACACACCCATTCACTCAATATTCTTCAGAAATTTACCCAGTTAATTCAGGAGAAGAAATAAGAATGCCAATTTTAAAAGGAAAAGAGTTTATTGAAGGTAATGAAGCAAGCGGTTATTTTATGAAAAACATAGTTAAAAATAGAGGTTATCGTTTAGAAGTCTCTCTTTTTATATCTCCCAAAGATACTGAAGATTTTACACCAATTATCCCATTATCAAGCAGAAAAGTAAACGGACTATTTAGTTACTTAATAGATTTTAACAGGTATCAAAACGGTGAATATATTATTCGCGCAACAATAAAAGATTTAGACACTGAAATAACCGGAACGCTAGATGAATTAATTATAATAGGCAATAATCAAGAAGATTTGCTTTCAGTTGAAAATACAAAAGATTTAGTGTTTGAAGAATTACAAGATGCAAAAGATTGTAAGTGCAAAGATGCAAAAGTTAGAACAGATATGCTTTATCATTCGTTATCCGAACCAGGTATTGTTCGAACACCAGGATCTTATTTTAATCCCATTCCAGTCATAAATCCGGCAACAGGCGTAGTTTCGGATGGAGTTTCAATGGGAACAGGATTTACTACAGACTTCTATATTGATGGAGAACCAAAACTTTGCAAACCTGAAGGACAAGGAGTGCGTTCAACGATTATAACCACAACCGATAGCACCCCTCCAGGAAATCCTTCCGCAACAGTTACTTCTCTTCATAGTGCTTCGACAAATCCAATTGTTATTGCTCCAAATGGACAATATTTCTACAGCAATGGAAATTACGGAAATATAAAGGATTTTTCAGATGACGACTACCACACCGATACAGACAGTGGAGCCAAATCTTATTTTAAAAATAGATATGGTAACAATCATATATTTATGTCTGATGCCCCTAATATGATAATGCCATTTTCCGACTCTCCAGCAGGCTACTCAAGAATAGACGAGTTTCTTTCAGAAGTAACTGATTCTGACGGCAAAAATAAATGTAGATGCGCCCTCAGTCATAGAATTGGATTCACTGCAACACGTAGTTCTGTAGGAGATGTATTAAATAAAAAATGTGTTTCAGGAGTTCCAGTAACCTGTGGAAATAAAAAAGTAGATGAAGAAGAAGAATGTGATGATGGTAACCTTATTGAAACAGACACTTGTGGAATGGATTGCAAAAAAACAAAATGTGGTGATGGAGTAAAACAAGAACCAAATGGTCAAGGAGATACAGAAGAATGTGATGATGGAAATGTAGAAAACCAAGACGCATGCTCAAATGACTGTAAAACAAAAGTTCAATGCGGACTGCCGGGTTTCCCAACTAGTTGGGTTCTATTTAGTGAAATGGAATGCCCTTATCCAGGCGCAGACTGTCATATGGGGAGTATAGTCACAGGAATTTGTAATAACATGTGCAAATGTGGTCCTCTATCAACTGTTACCGATGAAGAAAATAGATAATAATTCTAAATCTTCCTAACATTATTCATCAACCAGCTTCTCCACTCTGGAAAAACTCTTTCAGAAACAGGCAAACCAACTTCATGAGTAATTTTCTCGCTTATGCGATGAAACATATCATTCGATAAAGCGTTGAATTTAGCCTCCATAATCTGAGGCATCTGCAACTTGCGCGCAACATCAACAATTTCCTGCTTAATCTTGGCGCGTAATAAAATATTATCCCAAACAGCATCCCAATTTCCAGCCCATCCCTTAACACTTCCTGCAATTGCCTTCACAATCTCAGAATCCCCATTCATCAAATCTTCAGTCGGCTCAAGCTCATCTTTCTCTACATTATATTTAATCAAATCTACAAAACCTTTCTCCTCTTCAGGATCTTTAAGCCAATGTTTACGTACCTCAGTAAGCTGGGTAACTCTCTTCTTATAATGCATCCCATCTGGAGTCCTAATCGGATTTGCAACAACTACAATATCAGTTGCCTTAAAACTCGTCACAGGAACCCCTAAATCATTTACAACTCTATCAAAAACACCATAAGGAGAAGCTCCGTGAATAGTTCCAGCAACTAAATTAGCCAAGGCGCCAACCCTCATCGCCTCATAAAGTGCCTTAGCCTCAGACGACCTAACTTCTCCAACAATTAAAGCAGAATCTCCCAAACGAAGCGAAGCGCGAATGCCTTCAGCTGCCTCAACTTCAGTCGTAGCCTCAAGCAACGCGCTTCTAACTTTCATCCTCTGAATATTATAACCCAACTTGCGCAAAGAATCCACAGCAAGTTCAAGCGTGTCTTCAACAACTATCATTCTAACAGAAGGAATAACTTCAAGCATTACGCTTCCCAAAAGAGATGTATTATGAGCAATAAGCCCATTAGCAACAAAATTATGAGTGCCATCAACAGTCAAATCATATACATAGTCATCTTTTTTATCTATTATCTCTATGCTATAAATCTCATCCCAAAATATATCTGAATTGGCAAGACCATTAGCTTCAATTAAAAGATTTTCAACTTCATCAGACGTAGCATTTTCATAAATTTTAATTACTGTTTTGATAATAGATTGTAAGGTCTCAAATTTTGGAGTATGTCTAGCAGTAAAAAAGTTACTAACAGTCGTTATTGAAATATCCCCCTTGCAAAATTCTTCGTTCGAAATATCTAAAATATTTCTAAAGTTTGAAATAATAAGCCCAACATTAAGATAATTTGAAACAAATTTAAATGAAGACATTCTTTGAATTATAGAAAAAGATTCTGCAAGATTTATAATTAATTTTTTCTTCAATTCTAAAACTTTATTCTCAACAATAATCTGCTTATTAACAGGAATTGTGGAGTTATTATTTCCATAGCAATAATATTTTAACATCGATTCTGAAATTCCAGTTTCTGTAGAAATTTCTGCATATGTTGTATATCCACTCTTAACAAATAAAGGAATATTTGCAATAGTCGGTTCAACAGAGTTTAATAAATTTAAACTATTTATTCTATTGTTAAATAAACAAATTAAATTATCTATTTTTTGTAGAACATTTACACTGTTGCTCAAGTTACTTAATGCCTTGCTTGTTCCTCTTTCAGATAAACCTATATCCAAAGCCAAAGAGGCGTAAGATAAACCTAAAAGGTTTTTTAGCCTTGAGATATCCTTAATATAAGAATTTAAATCAAAATTAACAAAACCTTTTAAATATTTAATTTGATATTTCATAGAAATTAATTGATTATAATAATCATGGTAAAAATTAGAAATCTTCCCAAACCATTTTCTGCTAGTTCTATATTTTTCATTTTCATAAGCCCAATAATCCTTGCCACTTTCTCTAAATTTCTTAGGTGAAACTCTTAATAAATATCTCAATTCTCTCATAATAAGATTGCCTTGAGGAATAACATCTATATTAGTATTATCTAAATTTAGATTATTCAAAATAAATTTAAGCCTTTGTTTTTTTGAAGGATGATTAAATCCTATTTTTGAGGCAAATTCTTTAACAAATGTGCCTCTTATAAAAACTCTATAATAAGTTACACCATTTACTATTTTTGGTTTAACAAAGGAGGTAATGCCAAATCTTAACAAAGCAAGTCGCAAATGTTCAGACATAATTTTACTTGCAGTAACTAGCTCCATATCTCTCTTATTTTTAGAAACATATCCATCCGTGTCAAAATATCCTCTTAAAAAAGCTGCCAATATAGAGTCATCTGATTGTAATATCACTTTAGGAATAACCACTTTAGAAGATTTATTTCCAAAAGGTATTTCAAAAACTTCACTAATAACTTTATTCAATGCCCTTGCAGTTACTTGGACGACTGTAGTAGTGCGGGAATCAAATATTCTATATTTAATACCAAACATTGCAAGTAAAGAGACGTATCTTTCCCGTAATTCCTTACAAATATTATGAAACTCCAGCTTATGAATATCAAGATGTCCGTCCCCTATTACTAACCCTATAAATTCTGCAAGTTCTTTAGTCAGTTTTTTAGGAAATTTGACTGATAAAGAGTTAGTTCCGCCACCAAGAAGAGAATAGGATTCAGTCTCGGATTTAAAATAAGGTTTGTTCCTCAAATCAAATGTTTTTTCTTTCCCAATAATACTTAAAGTTCTGGGAGAAACAATCAAATCTCCCTTCTTTAATTCATCTGCCCTCTTATTTTTTAAACCATAATTATAAACAAAATAAGGATGTTCAAAAGTAGTGGTAATTTCTTTTCCAGACCTTGTCTTTATTTTAATTAATTTAGAAGGAGATTCTCTTACCCAAACATCAGTAATAGTTTTAGAAGAAATTGAAAATTTATCTAAAGTTTTAACTTTGGCATCAAAAAGGGGATTATATATAATACCATCCTCAATTTTTTTCTTTTCCGCTCCTACTAAATCTTTTATTTTTTGAATGCTCCCATCACCTAATTGAATAAGAGTATTGCCATCAACACATTTTCCACTCGACCTAGTCCCCGCAATTAACATAGTCCTATTACCATCAACCAAAAAACTCATCAGCCCGGCAGTAAAAGAATTAATCATTTTATTCTCAATAAAAAGAGGAAGAGTCCATGGTTCTTCTCTATGTCTACGTAAAGCATAAGCAATTCCCGTCGGAGAAAGAGGGCGCTGTATAGCAGCAACTCTGGCGCGAATATTTCCAAAAAATATATCTGTGTCTAATATAGGATTAGCCTCGTCAAGAGGACGACCGCTCTGCAAACGAAGTTTAGAAGCCCAAGAATCAGCATCTTCATAAGAAGGCAATATATTAGTAACACAATCTCCATATTTAGCATGCCTGACAAAAACATAATTCTGTCCTATCGGCGAATTTAAAAAAATATCTTGTAATTTATCATCAAAAAGCAAAACTTCAACTAATCCAAAACCAATCGTCTGTCTAACTAGAATTCTAGCAAGACTATTTAGCTCTCGGTAATTTAAAGGAATATTTTTATTCACGGACAATTCAGAAAGTAAGTCGCGCGCAACATTAAAAAAAAGCGAGCGTACTTTCTCAGAATCAACAAACTCCTCAGATTTAGGTTGATACTCTAACAAAACACTCTTTCCAAGATTAAGTAAAAGATGATGCTCTTCACTCAAAGCGTATTCTGGAGGCATGATATGATATAAATATTTTGCATCTCCCTGAACTTTCAATATCATCACAGAAACACTTTCAAAACCAGACTTCAGTTCATATTGGTCCATAATCTCCGCATCCTCAGGCATCTGAGCAACAAGACGGGTAAGTGTAAAATTAGGCAAAATGTCAGGCCTAAAAATAGAATAATAAACTTTTCTATCCCCAATCGCATACGTATCAACAACATCAATTAAAGAAGATATCAATCTAGTCTTTAACAATAATTCTCTAAATCTGTCAAGAATCCCAAGATAAGCATCAAAATGTCTCGAGTCTTTTAAATTTTTCTTATATATTCCAATTCTTTTAATAACTTCAAGATAACAAGCAACCGGATCCTGCCTCAAAAGACTTAACAAATAACTCAGCTCACGAGGCGCAAATTCTAGATTAACAAAGAGGCCAAGTTTATCAGGCGCAAGAATTCTTTCTTGTTTAAGCAAAAAAGTATATAACTGAGATATCTCCAAAAGAATAGAAACTTGCTCAAAAGGATAATTATAATTTCTCTGCTGAACAAAAATTATCCTGGAAACTTCAGGATTATCTGTCAAAGCGTCAACAGCGCGAGCCATAGTCTCTGCAGAATCGGCAATAGACGGAACGCTAGAAGCGCCCAAATAATTAATATATAAAATAGTTTCCCCTTCCTTGCGCTGTATTTCTGTGGAATACGCCGGAGCATTAAGTTTAAACACCATAAATAATCAAAATAATCATTCGTTAAATAGTTATGGATAATTCTTTTTAAATAATTTTAAGAATTATCTATTAGAGAATTCTGAACTAAAAACTATTAGACAAATCAGAATTCTCTTTATTGCTCCTTAAATCTCGCAAGATACAACCAAGTGCTTAAAATACCAGCCAAAAAGAAGAAAAAAGCAGTTAAATTAGCTTTATTATTAGCAACATCTGATATCAAATAACCTGTAAAACTCTGAAAAGAGAAAACAGCAGATGCTATAAAAAACGAAAAAATCAAAACGATTAAAATAATTCGAGTAACAAACATCAAAAACATAACAAAAGAGAGTTTAAATAAATTAAGGTTATGTAAAATAAATTATCACAAACAGTTTTAAACTGCAAATCACTTAAAATAATATGGTTCAGGAGTATCAGCAGTCGGAAGAGCAATATTATGCAGATATTAACGGTCGCATAAAAGACATCGAAGAAAAACAAAGACTCATGAGAGATCGTATGTTATTAATTGGAAAAAATATTATTGAAGACCGTGAATCAATAATGAATGAATTGCAAGAATTAAAAAAAAGCTTATTTAAAACAAGAGAGGAAAACATTAAAATACAAGACTTTCTAAAGAAAGTTGCAAATCAGTTATCTGAATCTGCAAGAAAAGAGGAATTGTTAATGCTCCAAAGACAAATTGAACTATTCATGACTGCGCAAGGGAAGGGTAGATAATGGGAATTTTGGAAGAAGTCCGGCAAATGAGACAATCAAGTCTGTCTGATGAAGAAATAATTTCCAAGCTTCAAGAACAGGGAAATCCTTACCGCGCTATATCGGAAGCAATGGCGCAAAGCAAAATAAAAGATGCAGTTGAAGGCCAAAATCAAATCCCCGAACCGCCTTCTCCAAGCGATAGAACATTAGACAATAATCAAACATATCCTCAAACTCAAGGAATGCAACAATCAATAATGCCACCCCCGCAACAAGAGATGGCACAACAAGAATATTTTCCAAATGAGCAACCAATTCAAAATCAAGGAATGGAATATCAGCAACAAGGATACGATTCAGGACAGTCTTCTAGTTTAAGTAGCGACACAATAATGGAAATATCTGAACAAATAGTTTCTGAAAAACTATCAGATGTGCGTAAAAAAATGGAAAAAATATCTATATTCAAAACAGAACTTGAAACAAAAACAGAAGCGATGGAAGACCGTCTCAAGCGAATAGAAAAAATAATTGACACCTTACAGGCTTCAGTTCTCAGAAAAGTGGGAGACTACGTTACTAATGTCGAAGACCTAAAACATGAAATGATTGAAACACAAAAAACATTTGCAAAAGTTCTAGGCTCTAAGCATCACAAAGAAGAACATAAAAAATGAAGAAAAGTTTAGATAAAACTGTTCAAAGAGCATTGAATAGACCCGCAGATGTAAGAATCGCAGAAGAATTATTAATTCATCGAACAAATTTTGTGCCGGCAGATGCAGGAAGGAAAGAGTTGTACTTATTTGCATTACATAAAGTAAGCGAACTTCTTGAAGTATATCAGTTGGAAGCTGTAAGAAAAGGGATAAATAGGCATTTGAGAGAAAATGGATACAAACCCAAATATAGATCTTAATGTTAATTGAAAATCTTTACATACATAACCTCTAAAAATTGGAATATAACTAAGGGATTGAGTGTTTACTTCTCAGCCGGACTAATTCCACCAGTCTTCCACAAAAACCAAGTAACAAAAATAGCGACGCCAATCAGTAAAAAGAAACCTTTGACTTGTGGAGAATACAACCAACTAAAAAAATAAACTAAAGTGGGATTCCCATTAGAGATTTGTGAATTAGTTGCCGTGGGCAGATAAGGACTCACAGAATTAGAAAATACCTTTATTCCAGAAATTAAAAATATTAAAATCAAAATGACAACGAAAACCCATCCCATTGTTTTGCCCATTATTGCATCAGTCTTGCCCATAAATCCAACAAGAGCCATAATTAAAAACAAAGCAATAAGCAAAACAGCAAACCAAGGAATAACATTCAATACAAGTTGCTTAACGCTTGAAGCCGTTATGAATATAGTGGCAATAACAAAAGAAAGAAAAATATTCATATACATATTTTCTCCAATCAATTTTGTCTTGTGCAATAAAGCAACCATTATTGCAAACACCACTAAAAACACAAGCACCGGAGCAAAATAAACAAATGAAGAAACGTCAGCAGCCATGTTTATTTGCGAATCGCTTCCATAGGATAAGCGCTTCCGCCGTATGCCTTATTCTCTTTTTCTCTTGTATCAGCGCTCTTAGGCTCTTTAAAGAACTGAACAAATACTACTATCAATATCGTAGTCCATATAAGAGAAACCCAATTCGCCTGGAACCAAGGAGAACCAAACCAAGCAAAACTATTCAAAACACTAATTACTATAATCAAACCAACAACAAGCCCTCCCCAATAAAATGTAGGCATCCATTCATGAATATTCCCTTGAGACATGAAAAGCCCAGCCATTATCAAAACAACCACAATGACTGCAATTCCTATCCCCAAACCAGGAAGAAGCAAACTAAAGAAATCAGAAACTATCTGTAACCTCATAGCCATCAAAAATCAAACACCCCAGAAGTCTCCCACTGAGCATATAAATCATATAAAGAGAAAAACTGCATAAATGTTCCAAGCATAACCATCACAAAGAAATACAAACTTTCTTTAAATATGTTTCGTCAATCTTGCTAAGAGTGATTAGGAAGCAATGGTTCAAAATCCGTGTCTCCAGACTTAAACTTTCTAGAATCAACAACTCTTAAAGTTCCCCCAAATAGACTTTTATAGTATCTTCTTCCCGTGAGAAACTTGCCAAATAAAACCAAAACAACTCCTAAAACAAAGAAAAATATCGCAAAAGGATATATTTTCATGAAAAGAAGTATTATCGAAACTATTATGCAAATAACTCCAAACAGCATTTCAAAAAAAGACCTAATCTTTACATATGTTGAGCCAATTTCACCTACTTTTTCAGTTACTGACCTTATAAGGTTATTTTCTCTAATCATCTAATTATTTGTTGCCTTCTTTCGGTTTTTCCTTGTCACCACCGAACCAAACAATAAGAAATCCGCCGACAATAGTCAATATGAAAACAACATTTGTAACTAAACTAGAATTATCTGCCCCAGTAAACTTATCCGCTAAATAACCCCAAGCGCCAGTAAAGAAAAGCCCTGCAATAACTACGGCAATAAAAGACAGCCACATTATTATTTTCTTAAAAGTATCGTCTAATTTAAACTCTTTGTCCTCTTTGTGAAATACGGCGACTAAAATTAAAAACACGAGTATCAAAACTACAGAAACAGCCAAAAAAGGAAGTAACTGATTAATTATCCCTACAGCACGAGCAAAAGTAATCGTTATTAAACCAAATACAATCCCCACAAGAGCATCAATTTGTTTCTTGTCTTTTCCTAGAATTGCAGATTTCTGCAATATTGCAAAAACAACAGTAAATATCAAAATGAAAGGTAAAACCCCTTCAGATATAATCGGACTTGATAATATTGTTTCAACCATAAATCACACAAACAAAACACTTATTTAAATCTTGCTCAAAAAGATTATTTCTGCTTGTCCTTTACGGATTCTAAAATAGCCCATCTTCTAGATTGATAATCCAAGTTTAGACCTGTGGTAGTTTTTTGACCTTCTTCAATTTTAGAACTCAAATCTTTTCTTGACAAATCCTCAAATAGAACATAAGCTCCATCCTTTAAAACATAAGGTATCTGTGAGTCATCTCCTCTTTGAATGACTATCCCTTGGTCCTGCTCAACAGAAAAAGGAACAAGTTTTGTTTCAATCCCGCGATTATAACCAATTCCAGATGCTAAAACCATAGCGGAATAAAGTGTTAAAGAAGCTATTCCCCCAATTACAATATTTCTTGGTCCAACAACAGCATCACCAGCAACAGCACCACCAGCAACAGCACCACCAACAACAACAACAGCACCAGCAGCAACAACAGCACCAACAACAGCACCAGCAGCAACAGCACCAAAACCAGCACCAGCAACAGCACTTGCTAAATCATATTTGTATTTGTTTTCTTCCATGCATATTTCCTAAAAAAGGAGTTTATAAACCTTTGCCTACTATAAAGTTACACCATTGTAAAATTATTGAACCAACCCAAAACTGTCAAAATCCCTAAAAGCTGTCAAAACCAGAAGTCATCATCGAACTTCCATTAGAAGAACTGGGAGTGCTAGAAGAACCAGAAGCATTTGAAGGCATATCCACACTATCAGACTTAGAAGGCAAAGAACCGCCAGTAACTACAAAAACATCTCCAATTGCCTTGACAAACTGATGAGGAATTATTACTCCTCGAGCGCCCCCAAGAGTGCTGGTAAATCCTCCGCTAACGCGAATCTTCCATCCATCTACTTTGTTATCCATCAAATTAACATCATCGACTTGACCAAAGTACTCACCTTCAGCAGTATAAACGTGTTTATTCATCACTTCTGATATTTTTTTTATCTTAAGCATGTTATCAAAATGAGTTATTGTCTATTTATACTTTACGCTCACTCAACAAGTATATTACAACAACACCATAGCAACCATAAATTTATATGTTAAGATGTTTTTTGTAAATCGGAGCAAAAATGAAAGATAAAGAAATAATGCACATAATTCTTGCAATAGCAACTCTCGGCATAATCTATGGATTCAACGAGATAGCTGAAATGAATCTAAAAGCGCTTTCAGCAATCATAGGATTCTCTGCAATAATCATCGGAATAAATATCTTATCTAAGAAAATTGTAGCCTCAAGACTCGATGCAGATGTTGAACATGAAATATGGCAGGTAAAAAGATTTGGCATTCACCCAGGAGATAACTTCAAAAAAAGTATATCTGCAGGAATATTAATCCCATTATTTGTGACTCTAGTGACATTAGGTTCAATCACACCAATGACTGTAATGACTTATGAAACTCGCGCGCTAAAAAGAAGAGCTGCAAAAAGATTCGGACCTTACAGCTTCACAGAAATGACTGACTGGCACAATGCATTAGTCGGAGCAACAGGAATAATTTCATGTCTTCTAATAACATTCATAACTTATTGGATTCCCGGAGACTCATGGAGTGCAATAGGAAAAATGGCAACATTCTACGCATTATATAATATACTTCCAATATCTAAATTAGACGGTTCTCAGATTTTCTTTGGTTCAAGAGTCTTATGGTCTGTATTGGCAGTAATAACTTTAATATTCATGTCGTATGCTATATTTTTAGTGTAAACATGGAAGAACTAAAAATTACTCCCAGAGAATATCAAAATGCAATTGTAGAAACTGCAAAAGAAAACAACACGTTAGTAGTTTTGCCAACAGGCATGGGAAAAACATTAATTGCATTAATGCTCTCAATAGATAGAATAAAAAAGTTTCCAGGAAATAAAATCCTTATCCTTGCGCCAACAAAACCTTTGGTAGAACAGCATTTAGAATCTTTCAAAAAACAGCTTCCAGAGCCATTCGCAGGACTAGACATATTCACAGGCGCAGTAAATTCAAAGAAAAGAAAAGAAATATGGAAAACTGCAGAAATAATATTTTCAACCCCGCAATGTGTGGTAAATGATATGCGTAAAGGATTATACAATTTAGAAGAAGTATCTTTGTTAGTAATAGACGAAGCCCATAGATGCCTAAAAAATTATGATTATACTTATGTGGCCAATGCATACAAAGAACAGTCAAAGAATCAAAGAATTCTAGGACTCACAGCATCTCCTGGCTCAGATAAAGAAAAAGTAACTCAAATATGTAAAAATCTAGATATAGAAAAATTAGAAGTAAGAACTCGCGATTCACCTGACGTAAGACCTTATTTGCAAGAAAGAATATTCGAAAAACATGAAGTTCCATTTCCAAATGAATTCATAGAAATAAGAACCCTATTAAAGAGAATATTTGACTCAAAAATAGAACAGCTAAAAAATAGAAGATTATTATTCGAGCCAGCAAACAAAATAACTTTGCTAAAATTGCAAAATCGTCTGGCCAGCCAAGTCTCTCCAGGCAATTTCAATGCAATGATTGGAATGTCTCTATGTGCTCAAGCAATTAAAATATCTCACGCTATGGAACTTTTAGAGACGCAAACTCTTTCAGGACTGAATGAATACTTAAAAGGCTTGCAAAAACAAGCAATAGAGAAAAAAAGCAAAGGCGTGCAGAGATTAGTCAATTCAGCAGAATTCAGGGCATCAATAATTTCATTAAATAAACTAATAGAAAGCAAAATAGAACATCCAAAAATAGATGAACTCAAAACATTAATAGAAAAAGAATTCACAGAGAACAAGAATTCTAAGATTATGGTCTTTGCGCAATTTAGAGAAACCGCCAGCGTCATCGCAAAAAATCTTAACGAATTAGAAGGAATAAATGCAAAAATATTCATAGGCCAGGCAAAAAAACAACAATCGGGAATAAGCACAGGTTTATCTCAAAAAGAACAGCATAACATAATGGAAGATTTTAGGCAAGGAAAAATTAACATTTTATGTTCGACATCTATAGGAGAAGAGGGTTTAGATGTAAGCGAGGTGAGTGCTGTTTACTTTTACGAACCAATCCCTTCGGAAATAAGAAAAATTCAGCGCGCTGGAAGAACTGCACGTCTAAACCCTGGAAGATTAGTCATTCTAATGACTAAAGACACTAGAGATATAACTCATCACTATGCTTCTATTGCCAAGGAGAAAAAAATGTATAAAATAATCAACCAAATAAAAGATAATCTAAACAACAATCAAAGACAACCGACGTTAGATAAATTTAAAGAAGATTTTAAACTATAGAATCCTTTATTCAATTTATCTCTTCTCAATGGATGATACTTAAATAAATTCATATTAAATATGCTTTTCAAGTTATCAAATCCAAACATTCTAAGTTGAAATTGGTAAGAATAATCTTTAACTTTCAAATTGAGTTTTTCTAATAAATTTTTAACCAATACTCTTTCCTCTGGTCTAGTAGAAGTATAGCTAACTTCATTTACAGAACCTGATTTTGCTAGTCCAACGGATCCTTCTCCCGCAAGTAAACCTTGAATAAAGTAGATAATCTCTTTATTAGACAACTTCCCACATAGAAAGGGAGTAATCTCAATAAGTCTTGAAATTAGTAATTGAAACATAATTGAATATACCTCAATATGGAGTGTTCCAAATTGTTTCACCTTAGCATTGCCTGTAGATTTTTTTATTCTAACACTTAATAAATTTTCAGGTTTAATCGATGTATTCTCTAACCAATACTTCTTTGATTCTTCTATTGTAGAAGTAGATCTTTCGTGAAGTTGAATCCATGCCTTTATATCTGATTCTTTAACCCCAAATAATTTAAAAAATTTAATTGCCCGACTTATTATAATGGGCTCTGAGTTTGTAACTTTTGGTTTTCTATTTCTTGAACCTTCACCTATGTAAATCCCAAGACCTACAAGAAAGATTTCATCTAAAGCAATAAGTTTAGGCAGAAATAAGGGTGTAGGTCTTGTACTGCGTTTCTGATCATAAAAAACAATTAATTCATCACCAAATCCAACAAATCTTATAGGGTGTCTTCCTTTATATTCTGGAAATAATCTGAAAGAATTTAAGTATATTTTGTTATTTTTATAAATTAAGAGATCTTCAAGATTATCTTTTGAAAGCATAGATCGAGCTGTAGAAATCCACTTATCATTTAATTTAATCCCTTGCCTCACAAATTGTCCAAAAGAAATGAGCTCATTTATATTAAAGTTAGATTTACCGACAATTTCGAGTAACTTAAACTTTTTATAAAAAACAGGGATTCTTTTACCACTAATCCATTCAGAAACATGAAAATCTTTGTTCAAACCAGCCATATCAAGCAAATCTAATTGTTTAATGTTCAGTTTTTCTTGAAATCCTAAAATTAGATTCTTCCAGTCTTCATTTTTAATCTGATTAATTTGTTTAACTAGCTCGTCACTTACTTTAAATTCTGAGATATTTTTATTTTCCAATTTTATGCAGATTCACCTTTTTAATGGATTTTTATTTTGTAAGTCTTCTTTAATTAAAATAGCAATTCTGCTACTTAAATTTATTCCATTATTTTGACAAAATCCTTTGAATTCACTTAATAATTTCTCCGGCAGAGTAATAGTAATTTTTTCATATAACTTCTTATCCATACCTATCTATAAGTATTAATAGTATTTAAATTTTTCTAATAGTATCCTATAAATAATTTAATTGCTCTAACTAACAATAAAGAAACTTTCTGAAATCTCCTACCGAACCGAGGCAAGCCTCGCCGTATTAGGGGATTTCTGATTCGAAAGTTTCTAATTTAATTTCTGGTCGAGACAGAGTCTAGAGGTATTAAACCCAGAAATTAAATAAAAACCCAACGTTAAATTACTTCAAGTAAGAATATAAAGCGGACAAACTAAACTATTTCATGGGTGCAAAAAGAGTTTTAATTCCTAAAGGAGAAAAAGAAGTAAGGCCTTGGTGGGGCTTTGGATTAGTAAAAAGAAAGATCCCAGTTTATGATGTCAAATGGCAAAAAAGTGCACAACACAGCAATTTTAATCAAATATTTTCTCCTCACGATTATAAAGGAGAAACATACGAAGAAAAAAAGAGCAGAGCCATAGAAGATGCAGAAACAAATCTTCAATTTTATAAGGAATTAATAAATGAAAAGGTGCTTCCTGTAGACACTAAAATAAAAATTAAAAGGCTTAGACACACAGATGCATATCACCT
>Ga0209541_10004682_pt1 | contig 24186 bp, 24 predicted proteins | sample RifCSPlowO2_01_FD_184027 | JGI IMG/M metagenome (GOLD analysis project Ga0209541, IMG submission 184027) | Groundwater microbial communities from Rifle, Colorado - Rifle CSP2_plank lowO2_0.1 (SPAdes) (version 2) | ecosystem: Environmental > Aquatic > Deep subsurface > Groundwater | place... | reverse complement strand
CAGGAAAAGATAAAGTAATTCATAATTACAATACAAAAGAGAAGTATTCACTTGATGAACATATAGTAGGCAAAGATAGGTCCATAGAGCCAGCAGATGATGATGCATTGAAATCTATTACAGGCCTTGGCTCATCAAGGTTGAATGAAATCTATCAGTGGATTAACAATACAAATTGTCATATATGGAGATTTAATTCAAAGCCAAAGAGCATTGATGAAAGAGCCGTGTGGTTCTATGCCATCTCTGTTTGGGTTTTCCTGAGTTGCTACAGGAATCCTGATAACTTGAATTACTCGTTCGGGGTACGTCGTTCGCAAAAAAATTAAAAGAAACTTTTTTAAGATTAATTTTTTTTATATTTATGCCCTAGAAATTGCTATTTTGCCTAAAAGGTTTCAAAAGGCAATAACATAGGCTACACGCAGGTTCATTACGCAGTTGAAAAACTGTATAAAATTCAGCAAAGTTAGCTGGTAGTGATGAATAAACTATTTGGTTTATGAACGAATGCTATATTTGCAGTGCTTTTTTGATGATACCTGCTACTATATCGTGTGGTTCAATGCCAACTCTGATAGGGTTAACCTGAATTGCAACAGGAATCCTGATAACTTGAATTACTCGTTCGGAATAGCTTAATGGTGGCAAACTAGGGATCATGTTAAAAATGAGATTATGAAAACGTATAAATTATTATACAATAAAATATTTAGCATTAGCAATCTTATTGCCGCATATCAAAATGCGAGAAAGAACAAGACAAGAAAGGATTATGTTGTTGAATTTGAAAAGAATTTTGATAAGAATATAAGGCAATTGCGCAATGAACTAAAGAATGAAGATTATTATCCCCGACAGCTTAAAACATTTATTCTAAGGGATCCAAAGACAAGAAAAATCTCTAAGAGTGCATTCAGGGACAGGGTTGTTCATCATGCATTGATAAAAATAATTGAACCAATTTTTGATAAAACTTTCATTTATGATTCCTGTGCAAACAGAAAAGGCAAAGGAACTTTGTTTGCAATAAAAAGATTTGAAAAATTCCAGAGAAAAGTCTCAAAGAATGACAAAATTGTAAGAAATAACATAAATGGTTACTGTCTTAAGGCAGACATCAAGCATTATTTTCAGGAAGTCAATCATGATATACTATTAAGCATAATAAAAAGAAAAATAAAGGATGAAAGAATTATAAATTTGATCAAGAAAATACTCAATAACGGTGAGGTTAAACAAGGTATGGGAATGCCTCTCGGCAACCTGACATCCCAGTTCTTCGCAAATGTCTACCTTAATGAGCTTGATTATTTTGTAAAGCATGAGTTAAAGGTAAAATATTACATAAGATATGTTGATGACTTTGTAATCTTGCATCAATCCAAGGAGCAGTTGGAAATATGGAAGGATAAAATAAATTATTTCTTAAATAATAATTTAAAGCTTGAGATTCATCCGGAAAAATCAAAGATAATTCCCTTGTCAAGAGGAATAGACTTTGTAGGCTTCAGGAACTTTTATCATTTCAGGCTGTTAAGGAAGAGAAATATAAGAAGCATGAAATCAAAGATAGATAAGTACAAGAATAAGGAAATAACAAAAGCAAAATTCTTTGAAATCTATCAGGGATGGAGGGCATATTCAGAATGGGCTGATTCTTCAAATGTGAGAAAAAGAATCCTAAAAGAGATTAGTGCTAAAAATAGTAATTATTAAATCTCGATATATCTTTCAACGCCAAGATGCTCAGCAAGTTTCTTTGTCAAAACTGCATAATATTTTGTTGGCTTTTCGATAACTCCCCATTTCTTTTTGTATGATTCCTCTCCTCTTTCTAAATCGTAATATTTAATTTTTCTTTTGATTGCTTCCTCAATATCCATCTTTAATAAAAATGTTGGAACGCTCCTGTTCTTGTGTTTTCTGTTCCACCAGCATCCAAAATAATAAACTGTGTCTTTCTCCCGCATTGCAATATGCACCGCAATAAGCTCTTTTCCCAGGTATGCACTTATAGTATAGCATTTATCCTTCCATATTTTCAATCTTCTTTCAAAGTCTTTCTTGTTTTCCTTCCATAACTCAAGAAACCATTTTTTGCTTTTTTCAAAGGCATCTTTTTCATTGAAAACAATTCTTAAATCAGAATTTTTCTTTCCCACCCTTCTCAAATCTTTTTTTAAGTCTTTATCCATGTTTATTTTCTTAAAATTGTCAGGTAGATGGATTATGTTTGTCAGATATTCCTTTTCTTTTCTTTTGAATCCCACATGGCAGTTAGGATGAATATCCTCCAAGAAAAATGGCCTTGGCAGGTTTTTAACATCTTTTTTCTCAAGCCATGCATAAGGCAGAAAATGAACGTCTCTCCATGTCCAGTAATATCCTACTTTACTAATCTTAATTTTTTCAAATTCCATTTATCTCTCACCTTGTTTGTGCCAGTCCCAGTATACAATTTGCTCATGGCTTCTCCAGTTTCCGTTAATGCTCTCAAGATATTCTTTTTCTTTCTTTGTGGCAACAAGATGAGCTTCATTGTCAAGGTTCAATCCAAGCTTCTCAACGAGAAATTTTTCAATCAATTCATGCACGCATAAAGCCTTGAATGATTTTTTCCTGTCTCTTGATGTTATCTTATTGTCAATAAAAATTTCTTTCCTTTTCCTGCTCCATTCTGCGACATGCTTTTCAGTCTTTACAACAATGCTGTCAGAAATCCTGTGGTTGAAGAATGTCAGTGAAATCTTGTTTTTTGAGAATCTCACATCTTTTACAGGAGCCCTTAGAAGTATCTTGATAAGTTCTTTGTGGGGGGTATTTTTTTTATTCTTAATCACATTCTTTTTCATGCTATATAAATTTGATATGAATATTATAAATCATGGCTTGAATCTCAGCATAGTCCTTGGGAATCCAATGGCATCTTTCACATTGTCTAACCCGCAGATCCATTTTACTATCCTCTCAGTTCCCATTCCAAAACCCGCATGAGGCACGCTTCCGTATTTTCTTGTATCCAGGTAATATTCATAATCTTCAGGATTTTCCCCCTTCTTCTTTAGAGTTTTTATTAGCTCATCCAAGTCAGTGTCTCTTTCGCTTCCTCCGACAAGCTCCCCGTTTTCTTCAGGTCCTATAAGGTCAAAGCATACGGCAGTTCTCGGATCTTTTTTATCTCTTGGCTTGTAGAATGCCATCGCATCCTTTGGATAATGTGTTACAAAAACAGGGGTGTTATAATCATTCATTAATTTTTCTTCTTCAATTGTCCTCAAATCCTTCCCCCATTCAACTTTCATTCCTTTTTTCTTTAATATATCAAGAGCCTCAGAATAAGTTATTCTTGGAAATTTTTCCTTTAATGAAGGCTCCAATTTTTTTACATCTCTTTCAAGGATTTTTAATTCTTCCTTGTTTTCTTTTATTACTTTATGAAGGATATGTTTTATCAGTCCTTCGCATAAGTCCATCAGTTCATACAGGTTAATCCATGTTGCCTCAACCTCTGCGTGCCAGAATTCTGTCAAGTGCCTTGAGGTCTTTGATTTTTCCGCCCTGAATGAAGGTGCTATTGTGTATATCTTCTCCAACCCAAACATTGCTGCCTCGGCATACAATTGCCAAGTCTGGGTTAAAAACATTTTTTCGTTGAAGTATTTCACCTCAAATAACGTAGGCCCTTCTTCAGCACCCCCTGGAATTATTATTGGGCTATGAAATTCATAAAATCCATTGTTCCTGAAATATTCATGAATTGCCCCAAACACCGTGCTTCTTATTTTCATTATTGAAGTCATCCTTCTTGATCTTATCCACAGATGTCTGTAATCAGCAAGAACTTCTATGCTCTGATCTTTTGTTATCGGATATTTTTCTGCAAAATGAATTACTCTTAATTTAGAAACCTTAACTTCATATCCCGTTGGAGCCCTATTATCTTTTGCAATATTTCCCTCTATTTCAACAGAGCTTTCAATAAGAAGTTTGTCAGCATCCTCCCATTCATTCCTTGAAACTTTATCCTTGTCAATTACACATTGAATAATCTCAGTAGAATCCCTAAGCACGATGAACTTTAGCTGGTTGCTTCCCCTTTCCCTGTAAACCCATCCTCTCAGGGAAACTTTTCCTTTCCCTTTCTTCATTGCTTCCATTATTGACATGAATTTCATAACATTAAGCCAATTTTGTTATTTAAATAAATTATGGAGTTAATCTCTCAGGATCTCTTGGCAATAATATTGATTCCCTTATATTTTCAAGATTCAGCAAACATTGCACTATCCTGTCAAGACCTAAACCAACGCCCCCATGCGGAGGGCATCCAAACCTGAATATGTCAGCATATCCTTTTATCTCATCAAGATTAATTCCTTTTTCTTTTGCCTGTTGTTTTAATATGCTGTATCTATGCTCTCTTTGCGCTCCAGTTGCAATTTCAACTCCGTTAAATATCAAGTCAAAAGATTTTGTGCCGCTTATATCATTTTCAGGTCTCATATGATAAAAAGGCCTTTTTTTCCAAGGATAATTTGTTGCAAAAACAAAATCACAGTTGTATTTTTTCCTAACAATGTTATAAATCAATTTTTCTGATTCTGCATCCAAATCATCATCTTTGCCAAGTTTCTTTCCTTCTTTGCCAAGCATCAGTCTAATCTCTTCAATCTTTAGCCTTGGGATTTCTCTTGGGATTTCTAATTCAATATTCAGGTGTTTTAATTCATCTTTGCAGTTATTTATGACATTCTTGATTATATATTTCATTAAATTTTCTACAGCATCCATGACATCATTTTCATCATTGATGAATCCCATTTCCATATCCACTCCTGTAAATTCTGTTAAGTGCCTTGTTGTATGGCTTTTTTCAGCCCTGAAAACAGGCCCAATTTCATAAACCCTTTCGAGGCCGGCAGCAACCATCATTTGCTTGTATATTTGTGGACTTTGGCTTAGATATGCTTTTTTGTTGAAATATTTTATTTCAAATAGCTCAGCTCCCGATTCTACTCCGGATGAAGTTATTTTTGGCGTGTTTATTTTGATAAATCCTTCTCTAGAGAAAAAATCAACAATAGATCTGAAAACTTCTGATCTTATCTTGAATATTGCGCTAACTCTTGGATTCCTTATATCCAAAAATCTATTATCCAGTCTCTTGTCAATATAGGTTGTGTTCTGCACCAGGTCAATAGGCAATGGGGTTTCTGCTTTGTTAATCAGTTCATAATCTTTCAGAATCAATTCTTTCTCTCCGGATTTTTTCTGTCCTTTTTTTATTGTGCCGGAAGCTGCAATAACAGATTCAGGGGTTAGTCTGATTAGATCATTGAATCCTTTTGCAACTATCTGCAATGTTCCTGTCCTGTCTCTTAACTCAATGAAGCTTAAACTGCCCATTGGTTTTATTTTCTGAATCCATCCGGCAATCAAGACTTTAGAATTATCCTTCTTTTTAAGAGCTTCATTCACGTACTCTCTCTTGCTCAAATCCATGGGTTAAAAACAAGAAACTATTTATTTAAAACTTTCCATAACATTGCAATAACAAAAACCTTTATATATTAGTTATACATAAGTATAATTAAAATATAATGGGGGTAAAATGGCGATAGAAGGAGTAATTAAAAAATGGGGAAATTCAATGGGTGTTTTGATACCAAAAGAGGTTGTTAAAAGAGAAAAACTTAGGATAAATGAAAAAATATTTTTCAATATAGTAAAAAAAGCAGACTTGACAAATATATTTAGATCTTTAGAAAGAAAAATGTCAGGACAGGAATTCAAAGATATGGTGAGAAAGGGATGGAAGTAAATACATTCTTTTTTGATACTTATGCATTTTATGAATTGATAGAGGGCAATGAAAGCTATAAAAATTATACAAAAAATATAGCAATAGTTACAACAAAATTGAATCTAATGGAGTTGTATTATGGGTTAATCGCAAAATATGACGAAAAGACAGCAAATATATTTTATGACAAATTAGTTCAATACTGCACTGTCATTGATGATGATTCAATTAAAAGTGCAATGATGTTTAGACTAATCAATAAAAAGAAGGATTTATCTTATGTGGATTGCATAGGTTATATAATAGCCAAAAAAAGAAATATAAAATTTTTAACAGGAGACAAGGAATTTGAGAACATGGAAAATGTTGAGTTTGTGAAATAAAAAAACTTATATAAAAAACAATTCCTGAATTATTGATGAAAAACAAGTATATTCTTCCAAGAATTATAATCCCGGAAAAATATTATATTTCACTGTCTCCTGATCTGGAAAGAATGGATTTCCTTGGGGAGGAATCTATAGAGGTAAAGGTTGCAAAGGATACGGATAGGATTTTATTGAACTCAGTGGATATAGAAATATCTTCTGCATCAGTAATTCAAAATCAAAATATTGATGCGGAGAGAATAGAATATAAAAAGGAAATACAGGCAGTTCTATTTTTTTTCAGCAGGAAGATAAGAAAAGGTAGGGCTGTATTGAACATAAAGTTCAAGGGCATGATCAGTGAAAGCATGAGGGGATTTTATCAGAGCAGGTATGTTCTTCCTGATGGAACGAAGAAAGTAATGGCAACAACCCAGTTTGAGCCGAATGATGCAAGGAGAGCCTTTCCCTGCTTTGATGAGCCGGACTTAAAGGCGGAATTCTCAATAATCCTGAGGGTTAATAAGGAATTGGATGCTGTTTCAAACATGCCCATAAAATCTGAAAAAGTAAGCGATAATATCAAAGAGATATCTTTTGAAAAAACACCAAGGATGCCGACTTATCTTGTGGCTTTCGTAATAGGTGAATTTGAATATCTTGAAAGCAAGACAAGAAACAGCACAAAAGTAAGGGTGATAACAACTCCTGGAAAAAAAATGCAGGGAAGATTTGCACTTGACATAGCAGTGAAATCCCTGGAGTTTTATAATGATTATTTTAGGATGGATTACCCCTTGCCGAAGCTTGACCTGATAGCAATTCCTGATTTTGAATCAGGAGCCATGGAGAATTGGGGGCTTATCACTTATAGGGAGACTGCATTGCTTATTGATGATATGAATTCATCAGCTGCAACAAAGCAGAGAGTCTGCCTTGTAATATCCCATGAGATAGCGCATCAATGGTTTGGAAATCTTGTCACAATGAAATGGTGGAATGATCTATGGCTCAATGAAGGATTTGCATCATGGATTGAATATAAGCCCATAGATAAGATTTTTCCTGAATGGGATTTGTGGACTCAGTTCTTCTATCTTGATACTATAAGTGCATTTTCACTTGACAGTTTGCAAAGTAGCCATAGGATAGAGGTTGATGTCATAAATCCTAATGACATCAGCGAGATTTTTGATGCAATAAGCTACAGCAAGGGTGCTTCCATAATAAGGATGATTGAGCAATATTTGGGGGATGAAATATTCAGGAAGGGATTGCGGTATTATCTGAAAAAATTCAGGTATGGTTCCGCATCAACTGATGATTTGTGGGATTGTCTTGAGAAGGTGTCAAGAAAACCTGTGAGAAAGATAATGAATACCTGGACAAGGCAGGTTGGTTTTCCTTTAGTTTCAGCATCAGTTAAGAAAGATAAGATGAATTTGGCTCAGGAGAAATTTCTTTACCTGAGGAAAAAGAGCAGAGATCTGTGGAGGATACCTGTTGCAGCCTGCTTAAATGGAAGAGTGAGGTATTATGAAATTGGGAAAAGGTCAATTGAAATAAAAAAAGTTGATTACATAAATAAGTCTCAAGTTGGTTTTTACAGGGTTAAATATAATGATGGAATGCTGGATGATATATCAGGCATGATAAGTTCAAGAAGAATAAAGGCATTGGACAGGCTTGGAATAGAAAACAATATTTATGCATTGTCAAGGGGTTCTTACATAAAACTGGAAAAATTCTTTGAATTGCTTTATAATTACAGGGATGAGGAAGATTATACCGTATGGCTTGATATATCTACAAATCTCTCGCAGATAAAATTATTTCTTCAGGAGAAGGATATTGATGATCTTGTTGTGTGGCTCTTCTCAGAAATTTACAGGAAGACAGGCTGGGGCCCAAAGAAAAATCACAAGGACATACTGCTTAGGTCTCTTATCATAAGCACTCTCGGATTCAGCAACCATCCCCAAGTTCTTGATGAGTCTAAGAAAAGATTTGAGGCATATATAAAAACAAAAGAGCTTGATCCTAACTTAAAATCAGCGGTCTATTCATTGATTGCATATTCAGGGAATAAGGAGGAGTATGAGCAGTTGAGGAATCTTTATATTGAATCAAATTTTCAGGAGGAAAAAATAAGGCTGTTGACATCCCTTGGACAGTTCAGGCAGAATGAGGTAATAAATGAATTCTTGAATTTTATACTGTCAGAGCATGTAAGAAATCAGGATGTTTCTATAGCAATATCATCAGTTGCAAACAATCCAGCAGCTCTTGATCTTGCATGGAAATTCTTTAGGGAAAACTACAAAGAGTTTGAAAGAAGGTTTGACCATGGGCACTCTTTGCATAATATAATAAAATCAATATGTTCAAAATTCAGCTCTCTTGAAAAATTGAATGAAATAAAAAAATTCTTCTCTGAAAACAATCCTAAAAGTGCAAAACGTGCTATAGAACAGTCCCTTGAGGTTATAAGGATAAATTATAATTTTGTGAGAAATAACAGGAAAGCCATGAAAGAATGGTTAAGAATTCACCAAAATATATTTAAATGAACTTCTTTCTTAATTCTCATGAAAGAGGGGATAGCGGAATTCTGCTTGAAAAAGGCGCAGGAATTTGGATGCAAATATGTTGAAGTAAGGTTTGAGAAGAGAAGTTCAAATAGTTTTGTCATGAAGAATGGAAATCTTGAAATCTCTGGCTTTGATATAACCAGTGGCATTGGAATAAGATACAAAATAAACAATAACATAGGATTCATCTCATTCAACCGTTTTGACAAGGATAAAATATCATCCTTGCTGAAAAAATCAGTCAGCTCAACAATAAATTCATCAAGAATGGCAAAGGATATATATTTTTCAGACGAAAAAAAGGAAGTTGCAAGATATAATGTTGGACAGAAGGAAAAGATAGAGGATTTCACAGAAGACAGGAAGATAAAGATATTAAAGGACATTGATAAGGAAATAAAGGCTATTCCTCAGAGATATTTGTCATTGAGTGATGAAATTGCTGAAAAATATTACATTAATTCGGAAGGTTCAAGAATACATTCGCTAATCCCCAGAATTTCATTCATGTATTTTATCACTGTAAGTGAAAACAATAAGTCAGTACAGAAGTATCTTCCTCATGGAGCATGCTCAGGGTACGAATCCATAAAGAAATGGGATCTTGAGAAAAAGATTCCTGAACAAGTTTTAATTCTTGAGAATAATCTGATGAATGGTATTAAATCAAAAAAAGAAAAAATGGATTTAATTATAGGCTCTGAAGTTACTGGAATAGCAGTTCATGAATCAGTTGGACATCCTTATGAAGCCGATCGTATTCTTGGAAGGGAAGCTGCTCAGGCAGGTGAATCATTCATCAATGTAAATATGATTAATAAAAAGATAGCCTCAAATATTGTGAATGTAATAGAGGATCCTACATTAGAAAACTCCTACGGATTTTATTTGTATGATGATGAGGGTGTTAAGGCAAGGAAGAAGTATCTCATAAAAAAAGGGATGATTAATGAATTTCTCCATAACAGGGAAACGGCTTTTGAAATGAATAACAAGTCTAATGGATGCTCAAGAGCTAACAATTATGATGTTGAGCCAATGATAAGAATGTCTAACACCTATGTTGAACCAGGAGATTCATCAGAAGAAGAAATAATAAAAGAAACAAATAAAGGGATATACATGAAATCCTACATGCAGTGGAACATTGATGACAAGAGATATCATCAAAGATACACGGGAAGTGAAGCATATTTAATAGAAAAAGGGGAGTTGACAAAGCCCGTATTTGCTCCTGTCATGGAAATCACAACTCCAAATCTATGGTCATCAGTTGATATAATAGGAGATAAAATTGAGATGTATGCTGGTAATTGTGGCAAGGGAAATCCAATGCAGGGAATACCTGTTTACTTTGGCGGACCTGTTATGAGATTAAGGAATATTATGGTGAAATAAAATGGAAGATATAATTCATCACATAAAAAATCAATTGAAGAAAAAAGAAGTGGATGATATTGTTCTGGGCTTTTCAGAAAGGGAAGGAAAGCACATTAAATTTGTGAACAATAAAGTTGTGAAGACAGGCTATGAATTAACATCAGAGATATCAATTTTCTGTTCAAAAGACAGGAAAATAATTTCCACATCATTGAAAGATATGTCAAAGGCAAAGGCTGACGAATTAATAAAAAAAATAATAAGATTCTCAAAGAATATTCAGCCAAGCAATGATTATTACGGGATTGCAGAAGGTCCATTTAATTATAAATCAAAAATTGATTATGACAAGAGAATAATGGATGCCAATGAACTGGATGTCCTTGAAAAGGGAATGAACAAAGCTTTGGAGAATTCAAAAAGGGTTTCTGGCGATCTTGAGATATGGCATTTGAATAATCATCTTATAACTTCAGGCAATGTTGATGTTTCTGATAAATCTTCAAGTATTTATTTTTCAATAAGGGCATTCAACAAAAAGGATGAATCAGGTCATATGACCTGCTGTTCAAATACATTGAGAAACCTTGAAGTTGAAAAAACATCTGAGAGGGCTGCTGAGATTGCATCACTTGCAAAAAATCCAAAAGAAATAAAATCAGGAAGATATAAGGTGATATTCTCTCAGATGGCATTTGCACCATTGCTTAACAATATATCGGACGCTGCTTCTATTTACAATGTTGAGTCTGGATTTTCATTCTTAAACGAGCTTAATAAAAATTATGGAAATTTTACTTTGGAGGATGATGCAACTTTGCCTGATGGTTTTAATTCATGCAGGTTTGATGATGAAGGTGTTCCAACCAAGAAGACTGTCATGATTGACAAAGGAATCCTAAAAACATATCTCCATAACACATCAACGGCAAGAAAATACAATTTGAAAACAACTGCAAATGCCGGCTTGATATCTCCGAGGCCTTTTAATATAGTGTTTGATTGCAAAAAAGGGGATGTATTTGATGTCAAGGATGGAATTTATATCACCAACATATGGTACACAAGATTCCAGAATTATCATAATGGGGATTTTTCTACAATACCAAGAGATGGAGCTTTTTTAATCAAAAATGGAAAGATATCTCAGTCATTGAAGGGTTTGAGGATTAGCGATAACATGCTTAATCTTCTCAAGAACATAAAGTGCTGCAGCAGGAAAGTTCTTCAGATAAAATCATGGGAGGCGGAAATTCCAGCTTTCACTCCGGAAGTATTAATCAATAATATAAATATTACAAAACCTACACAATAAATTATATTTTCTAAAGTAAGGTTTATTTTTTGATTATGCTTATTAATCAATTTTTAATAAGGATGACTATGGCACACCAGTATTCTCAAGAAGCTGAAGAAATAATTGATAAACAATTTCCTGTTTTAGATCACGGATTTATTAGACTAGTTAGTTATATGGGAACTGATCAAAGGATAGTAGATGCAGCAAGAGTAAGCTATGGAGATCAAGAGAAAGAAAAATCTTCTGAGGATAACAAGAGATTGATTAGGAGATTAATGAGGGATAAACATACATCTCCTTTTGAAATGGTAACCATATTATATCATGTTAAATTACCTATTTTTGTTGCAAGACAATGGATAAGACACAGGACAGCAAGCGTGAATGAAATATCTGCCAGATATACTCAGTTGGAAGATGAGTTTTATCTCCCTAGAGAATTTAGAATGCAGGATCCCAATAACAAGCAAGGTTCTATGGTAACAGAAGTTTCACCTGATTTAAAACAAGAGTTTTTAAGTTTAATACTTTCTTCAAATGAAGAGTCTTATAATTCTTACCATAGGTTACTGGATTTGGGTTTGGCAAGAGAAATGGCCAGAATCCCTTTAGGTTTAGGAATTTATACAGAGTGGTATTGGCAAATAAACCTTCATAATAATTTTAATTTTTTAAGATTAAGAATAACACCAGATGCCCAATGGGAAATTAGGCAATATGCAAATGTAATGGGCAATGAAATCGTTAGAAGAATAGCCCCAATGGCTTATGAAGCTTTTGAAGATTATGTATTAAACTCTCTAACATTTTCAAGAATGGAATTAAACGCGCTTAGAGTTTTAATGATGACAAGAAATAATTTAACACTTAAACAATTGAAAGAGGTATATGGGTTAGCAAAAGCAGAAAGGGAATCATTCCCATTAAAGCTTGAGAGGATAGGATTAGAAGGAAGAGTTATGAAATGAATAGTGGAAAATTCATAGTTTTTTATGGAATAAACAGATTGGGTAAAACAACACAGTCAGAAGTAGTCTCAAGAGAGATAGAAATAAGAAATTCTGTAGATATTTTAAGAATAAAATATCCTCGTTATGACTTAGAACCAACAGGTCCAAGAATTAATGATTATCTAAGAAAAGAAAATCTTGAAGGTTTGACTTCTTTAGAGCATCAAAAATTGCAATTGCAAAATAAAATAGATTATCAGCCAACATTGATGGAAAAATTAGAATCTGGATTATGGGTTTTGGCAGAAGATTATGTATTGACAGGAATTGCTTGGGGTATTGCTAGTGGTGTTGATGAATTATGGCTGAAAGAAGAGAGTGAAAAATTACTAAAGGAAAATTTAGGAGTTCTTTTTGATGGAGAACCTTTCGCATATAGAGAAGAAGGTCATTTGTATGAGAATGATGATATTGATATAACAAAGAGATGTAGGGAAATTCATCTAAGGTTAGCACAAGAGTTTAATGTCCCTATAATAAATACAAATCAACTAAAAGAACAAGTTACTCAAGATATTCTAAAAATTTTAACCGAAAGAGGTTTTATAATATGATAATAAGCATAACGGGCCCAAACGCATCTGGAAAAGACACAGTAGCGAATATCTTAGAGGAAAAAGGATTTATTCATTATTCATTGTCAGATATTTTAAGGGAAGAATTGAAAAAGCTTAATAAAGAAGAAACAAGGATTAATCTAATAAACATTGGAAATGAATTGAGAAAAAAGCACGGTCCGTCAGTTTTGGCAGATGAAATAATCAATAAATTTGAACCAGAAAAAGATTATGTTATTACCTCAATAAGAAATCCAAGTGAGGCAAATGCTTTCGCAAAGCACCCAAATTTTAGTCTAGTGTACATAAACGCTCCTGTAGAAGTGAGATACAGGCGTTACAAGAAGGAAAATGTTTCGTTTAAAGAATTTATAAATGAGGAAAAAATAACTGAAAATTCAAAAAAGAAACATGAATTACAATTAACAGAATGTAAAAAGATTGCAACAATAGAACTTATAAACGATTCAACTTTATTAGTGTTAAGAAAAAAAATTGACAAAATTCTTGCTTATTTAAGGGAGAATGAAAAATATATAAGGCCATCATGGGATGAGTATTTCTTGAAGATGTGTGATGTTGTGGGTTCAAGGGGAACTTGTGACAGAGGAAGGGCAGGTTGTATTATTACAATGAACAAGAGGATAGTTACAACAGGATATGTTGGTTCTCCAGTTGGAATGAAGCATTGTGACGAAGTAGGTCATGAAATGAAATCAACGATTCATGAGGATGGTTCAATGACAAAGCATTGTGTAAGAACAGTACACGCAGAGCAAAATGCAATATGCCAGGCAGCAAGATATGGAATTTCTTTGGATGACTCGACATTATATTGCAAGATGACTCCTTGTTACATATGTGCCAAGATGATAATAAATATTGGTATAAAAAGAGTTGTTTGCTCAAAAGATTATCATGCAAGCAAGGATTCTGTAAAGTCATTTAAAGAAGCAAAAATAGAATTGGACATAAAGGATAAGTCAATTCTGCAATATAAAAACTAATAAAAAATATTAAATAATTTTATAAACATTTGTTTCCTTAAAAGAATATGCCACATATTCATGATAATATTGATTTTACTGTGGAGGTTTTTGTTGTTAAAGATGGAAAAGTTCTTTTGAGGAAGCATGACAAATACAATAAGTGGCTCAGCATTGGAGGTCATGTAGAACTTAATGAAGACACAGATGAAGCTGTTGTAAGGGAAGTAAAAGAAGAAGTTGGATTGAATATAAATCTTGTAAGCAATGGAAAGTTATTTGATTTAGAGAAAGACCAATATAAACATTTAATTATTCCCTTTTTTATGAACAGGCATAGAATTAATAACAATCATGAACATATCACTTTAATTTATTTTGCAAAGTCTGAATCGTATGAAATTGTGCAAGGCGAGAAAGAAGTCAGCCAGGAATGCAGATGGTTTACTATGAAAGAATTGGTTGATCTAAATGAAGGAATAAGCCAAACTGTAAAAAATTATGCCATAAATGCTTTGAATTATTTTGATAAATATGGAAATTAATAAAATAAATAAATTTTTTAAGAAGATAATTTACAAAAATAAATTAAATGTTAGCGTAATAATTGTTTCTCATATACTACCAGATAAGATTATATTCTTTAACAATTTGGAGAAAATTTGTAATATAAAAGCAATAATTCCAAAACAAACCTCCAAAGATCAAAAATCATTAAAAATAATGAAAAAACGATATCTTGTTCTCGATCATATAAAAAAAGATGATTTAAAAAATAAAAAAAATACAATTTCTATGCTCAAAAAAATAATTGGCAATGAAAAGTTTATTATACTTGATGTTGGAGGTTATTTTTCATTTTTGATTAATTCTATTTCCGAAACATTCAAAAACCAATTTTTAGGAGTTATTGAAGATACAGAAAATGGTCATATCAAATATGAAAATGTTAAGAATCTTAATTGTCCTGTGTTTTCAGTGGCAAGGAGCCCCCTAAAATACTCTGAAGATATATTAGTTGAAAATTCTGCTGTTTATTCTGCTGAGAGTGTGCTCAGGTAGAGAAATGAAATTATGGTAGGTAAAAAGATTTCTGTCATAGGTTATGGTAAGATAGGTCAACATGTCGTAAGAGATTTAGTTGCTAAGAAATCAATAGTTTATGTTTATGACAAGAATCCAAAGAAATTAATTCATGCTCTTGCTGAAGGGTATAATATTATTAATAAAAAATATCTCTTGGTTAAGAGTGATATAATTTTTTGTATTACGGGAAATAAATCTCTAAATGAAAAAGATATTAAAAGCATTAGAAAGGAATGTTATATCTTTTCTATAACTTCTTCAGACGATGAATTTGATTTTAGCAAAGGTCTTAAAGATTTTTCAAAAAGTTATTTTGAACCCATTGGAGTTAGTCTAATAAAAAATAATATTAAGATACATTTGGTTAATTATGGAAATTCAATAAATTTTCTCCATAAAGCAGTTATAGGAAATTTTATTTATCTTGTTCAAGCGGAAATTATAAAATCCATTTATGAGATAACTCAAACTAAATATTCTGGAATTTTTGAACTAAAAAACATAAAAAGAGATGAAATAGCAAAAATATGGTTAAAATATTTTCAAAAAGAATAACTTTTGTTCTTTAAATAAAATATTAAATATTTCAAAACTTCTATTTAATTACAATAATCTTTATATACTAAAACTTCACTAAAATACAACATATTGTATAAAGATAAAAATCAGGCACAATATATTGTGTTTACTTAAAAGTGATATGCCCCTATTGCTCAAATCAGGAAACAAAAGTCATTGATTCAAGAGAGTCAGAAAATACAGTAAGAAGAAGGCGTGAATGCGAGAAATGCAGCAAGAGATTCACAACCTATGAAAAGGTTGAGTTTGATTTGAATGTTGTAAAAAAAGACAATAGAAGGGAGCCGTTCAACCATGAAAAGCTGAAAAGCAGCATCCTGAAATCAACGGGAAAAAGACCGGTATCAATGGAGAGGATAGAAAAGCTGATAGATGAGATAGAGCAGGACATAAGAAACTTAAAAACAAACGAGATCTCATCAAAAAAAATAGGGGATAAAGTGATGTCAAAGTTAAAGTCCCTTGACAAGATTGCATATATAAGATTTGCTTCCGTCTACAAGGAATTCAAGGACATAGATGACCTTGCAGAAGAGCTGAGAAAAATAGGGTGATAAAATGCAGGAAGAATTAACCAGATTGAACATAACCGAGAATCAGCTGAAAGTTATAAAAGACAAATATCTTAAGGATTCTCCAACAATTGAATCGTGGCTCAGGGGTGTTGCAAGAAATATTGCATTAGCAGAAATTCTTTATTCAAACAAAGTTTCAGAGCTTGAAATTTTCAAGAATGTCCAGTATGAAAGAGTGGATTATGATTTCAACAAAAGATTATTCAGGTTCTTTTTGATTCATAAAAATCTTAGAACTTATCCGGAAAGGATTGAAAACTTCAGGAAGTTCATGAAAAATCTTTACGATATAACCGAAAAAAATCCAGAATTGATAAAAAATGCTGAAGAAAAATTTTATAGGATGCTTTCAAACTTTGAATTCTTGCCAAATTCTCCAACTTTGATGAATGCTGGGAGAGATTTGCAGCAGTTAAGTGCATGTTTTAAGGAAGATCAGCCTATCATGACTTCTGAAGGGATAAAATCAATAATAGACATAAAGGAAGGAGACTTAGTACTAACGGCATTAGGTAATTTTAAGAGAGTTACAAAAACTATGGAAAGACTTGTTGAAAATTATAGGGTGATAAACATATGGAAATTACCCAATCAAACATTATGCGTTTCTGATGAGCACCCAATATTATGTTTAAATAAGGAGACTAATGAATCCAAATGGAAATTTGCATCACAGATAACAGAAGAAGATTATGTTGCAGTGTCATATCCTAAAGAAATAAAAGACATAGAAAAAATAGATATAATTGATTATCTGGACAATAAAGATTTTATAGTTGATGATAAAAAAATACATAAAATAAATAAAGATAAAAGATCCCAAAAATATAGCTCACAAATAAATCCAGTAAATAATGAGATAAAAATTGATTTTGATTTAATGAAAATTTTAGGTTATTACATTAGTGAGGGAGATATAGACAATAAAGATTCTGTGAGGTTTACATTTAATTCATCAGAAATTACTTATATGAATGATCTAATGAGTTTGGTGGAAAAGAAATTTGGATTAAAATCAAAAATTGAAAAATCTAATTTTGGTAATTGGGCTAATGTTAAATTTCATTCAGTGATATTTGCCGAATTCATTATAAAAGTTATAGGAAAAGGGTTTAACAAAAAGATAATTCCTTCATGGATTCTAAGTTTGCCAGTAGAAAAACAAAAAGGTTTATTGATCGGAATATTGAGGGGAGATGGATATGGTTTTATCAACAAGCATACAACAAATATAAGAGCAGTTCTTTCAAATAAAAATCTAGTCTATGGAATATGGGTTATATTTGCAAGACTTGGAATTTTGGCTTCCTTCAAGGAATTAAAAAAATCAATATTGGCAACAACAGAACAATACAAATGTAGTTTGGATGGTTTTAATTCTGAAAAGATTTTTAATGAGATATTTATTGAAAAAGAATTCAAAGGAGTAACTCAGATTTCCATGAGAAGACAAAAAGAATTATTGATTAATGGAGTGTTTTATCTACCAGTTAAGAATATTTCAATAATATTAGAACCGATAAAAGTTTATAATTTTGAAGTGGAAGAAGAGCATACTTATGTTGCCAACAATATTGCTGTGCATAATTGTTATGTATTGCCCGTTGAGGATAATATAGACGGAATCTTTGATTCTATAAAAAATGCAGCCATGATCCATAAAAGTGGTGGAGGAACAGGATTTGCATTCTCAAGGTTGAGGCCTTTAGGTGATAGAGTTATGACAACAAAAGGAGTTGCATCTGGCCCTATAACTTTTATGAAAATTTTTGATGTGCAGACAGAAGTGATAAAACAGGGAGGAACAAGAAGAGGAGCCAACATGGGGATTCTTCATTATACTCATCCAAATATAATGGAATTTATTAATATGAAGAAGACTCCTGGAGTTATGGAAAATTTCAATGTTTCTGTTGCAGTTGATGAAAAGTTCATGCAGGCAGTAAAAAATAACGAAGATTATGAATTGATAAATCCGCATGACAAGAAAGCAGTCGGAACATTGAATGCAAGAGATGTATGGAATGAATTGGTTAAAGGAGCATGGGAGACTGGAGATCCGGGAATAATAATAATTGACAGGATAAATAATACAGATAGCAACCCGACACCCGCACTTGGTCAAATTGAGAGTACAAATCCATGCGGGGAACAGCCACTCTTGCCATATGAACCGTGTAACTTAGGATCAATAAACTTATCCAAGTTTATTAATAAACAAAAAACAGATTTTGATTATGAGAGATTGAGAGAATGCATCTTTGACTCTACACATTTCCTTGATAATGTGATTGATGTGAACAATTACCCATTGCCCGAAATAGAAGAGATAGCAAAAATCAACAGGAGAATTGGTCTTGGGGTAATGGGTTGGGCAGAATCATTGGCAATTCTTGATATTCCATATAATTCAAAAGAAGCCCTAAAAAAAGCAGAGGAAGTGATGAGATTTATAAATGAAAATTCATTGAAAGCTTCTGAAGAGATAGTAAATTCAAGAGGGGTATTCCCCTCATTTATAGATTCTATTTATGATAAGAATGGAAAATATTTTAGGGGAAAAGAAGCATATCCAAGAAATTGCGCAAGAACCACCATAGCCCCAACAGGAACGATTGCAATAACTGCCGGATTACAGGGTTCTGGGATAGAGCCATTTTTCTCAATAGTTTATGTAAGGTATAATGCAGCAGCTCTCGATGCCCTGAGAAAAGGTGAAAAGCCGAATGACAAAGATGTTTTTTATGAAGTAAATCCATTATTTGAGGAAGCTGCAAAGAAGGATAATTATTTTGGATTGAGCAGGAGAGAATTATTTGAAAAAATAAATAATAATCATAAATCCCTATTGGGCATTAAGGAGATTCCTGAGAGAATTCAGAAAAGATTTTTGACGTCTCATGACTTAAGCCCTGAAGATCATGTAATGATACAATGTGCTTTTCAAAAATATACTGATAATGCAGTGAGCAAAACTGTTAACCTGAGAAATGAAACAACAGTTGAGGATGTTGAAAAAGTTTATTTCCTGGCATATGAAAATGGTGCAAAGGGGGTCACAATATATCGTGATGGATCCAAATCATTCCAGGTTCTTAATTTAAGCGACAAGTCAAAAAAAGAGGAAAAGAAAAAGAACTTGCAGGAATTTTCAGACTATTCCCCAATACAAACAGGGCAGGGGTTGATGCATGTCCATATAAATTACACTGAAGAAGGCCCAACAAGAGTGTTTGCAAATCTGACTCCGATAGGGACAGAGATTTCTGGATTAACCACTGCATTGGCCATCTTGACATCAAAATATTTTGAATTAGGCGGCGATCCAATGAGAATCTTGAAACATCTTAATTCAATAAAGTCAGAGAAGCCGTATGGATTTGGAAAGAACAGGGTTGATTCAGTGCCTCATGCACTGTCTGTAGTATTGAGAAAGCATTTAATAAAAACAGGAAAGGTAAAGACTCTTGATTCATTACAGGATGACAAAGAGCAGAAGAAATTGGTTATAGAGGAGGATTCAAAGGATCAAAAAGTGTACTGTTCTCAATGCTTCAGCTCAAATGTTGGGATGGTTTCTGGATGCTCAGAACCTACATGCTTTGATTGCGGTTACTCAAAATGCAGCTAATGATGGAAAAAGGCTTAGTTCATGTCTATACTGGAGAAGGGAAAGGAAAGACTTCTGCAGGCATGGGGTTATTGGTAAGGGCTTTAGGAAGGGGATTGACTGTAAAAATAATTCAGTTGTTCAAGAGGAACACCGGAGAGCAGTTTTTCTTTGAAAATTCTGGATTTAATTATATGCAATTTAAGCCTTTACATCCATTTTTTAAAAGTTATAATAAGGATGAACTGGAAAGTTTAAAGAAAGAATTTCTTGAGTTTTGGAATGAAGCAACAGAAGACTTGGATCATGATCTAATTCTGATAGATGAAGTGGGTCCTGGAGTGGCGTGGGGGGTCATTCCTGAATCTTTGGTTCTTGATTTGATAAAAAAGAAGCCGGAAAGAACAGAATTAATTCTTACCGGAAGAGATATGTCGTTGGGAATAATGGAAAAGGCAGATTATGTATCAGAAATAAACAAGATAAAGCATCCTTATGACAAGGGCATTCTTGCAAGAAAAGGAATAGAATATTAAAATGTTGATGTTCCTATTCACAATTCTTGACTTGATTGTTTTGTTTACTTTAGTAGTTTCTTATTATGGCTGGATTGTCTCCCCTTTATTGGTGATAGTCTCAGCTATTTATCTATTGCTGAAAGGGCTTGCCTTCTTTGGAGAATTATTGAGCATGCTTGATTTAATTGTTGCCCTTTATTTTATCCTGTTTTTGTTTGGAGTTAATTTTAGTTTGCTGTTTTACTTTGGAGTTGTTTTTTTATTGTACAAGATCCTCATGGGGTTTGTGAATTTGTAGGGAAAGATTTATATAACAAAATTTTATTTTTAATTTGTTGGAGGTTAGAAAATGGCAGTTCAAGAGATAGATTCAAATAATTTTAATGAAAAAATATCAAAAGGAAGATCATTAGTGGATTACCACGGTTTGTGGTGTGCTCCTTGCAAAGTGATAGCTCCAATAATTGAAGAGATATCAAATAAGATAAAAGATATAAAATTTTACAAGTTGGACGTAGACGAATCTCCAGACATAGCATCCCAGTATGATGTCATGGGAATCCCAACCTTGATATTATTCAAGGATGGAAAGGAAGTAAAAAGAATTGTTGGTCTAAGATCAAAGGAAGATCTTAAAAAAGAATTAAAATGAAAATAACAAGAAGCACAAAACTGGTAAATCTGGCAGATAACATAGAAGCAGTTGAAATTCTTACGGACCTAGGTCTTCATTGCATCGGATGTTTTGCTTCACAGTTTGAAACTCTTGAGCTGGGATGCAGGGGCCATGGAATGTCTGATGAAGAGATTGATGATTTGATAGAAAAACTGAATAATCTTAATAATAATTAAATTTAAAAGATTTGAATTTCTTATATAACCTGTGTCATTTGATAAATCCACTCTGAAACAAAGGGAATATTTTTATGGGAATAAGTTTGATATAAAAAAGCTGAAGCAGTCCCTTCCCATAAAGCCCCAGTTCTTTGTCATTGACCCTGGAACTGAAACAGGGATAATAAAAAACAGAAAGAATCTTAATCGCCTTTTGATACTAAAACCAGATATATCCTATGAAGAATTGAAGGAAAAATTGGCAGAATTTCTTCCTGAAGATGTGTACTATGACAGGAATATTTATAAGAATCCTGAAAAATGCCTTGGAGATTTTGATTTTAGGGAATCATTTTCATCAAGTAATTTCCTCGGTCAGGAGCTTGCATTTGACATTGATCCGGAAAATATAATACATTCAAATTCTTTGTGGGCATTTGACAGGAAATTAATAATAAAATCTTCGGAAATAACTTTGAGTTTTCATGAGGAATTAAAATCTTATTTTAGAGATATAATGATAGTATATTCTGGCAGGGGCTTTCATCTTCATGTTTTTGACAAAAAAGCATACAAGCTTTCAATAAAAGAGAGGGATGAGCTTAACAGAAAATTCATGAGATACAGGATAGACCCCTGGGTCAGCTATGGAAAAATAAGATTAATTCGGTTGCCTTATTCACTGAATGCTCTATGCTCAAGGATATGCACTCCAATAACATTGAATGAGCTGAAGAATTTTGATCCTGATGACAATAAATATTTGATATAAAAAAAGTTTTATAAAGACAGATGTCTTAATCTAAGCATGCCTTTACAAAACCATAAAATAAAGGTGCTGGCTTTTCAAGCGTTGATTTCAATTCAGGATGTGCCTGTGTTGCAACAAAGAACTTGTGGTTTTTTATCTCTATGAATTCAGCAAGAACCCCGTCTTCAGACATTCCGGAAATTGTTAATCCATTGCTTTCAAGTATGTCATGGTACTTTGGATTAATTTCATAATGATGCCTGTGCCTCTCAAGAACCTCTTTATTGTTATAGAGGCTTCTGACTTTTGAATCTTCTTTTAAAATTGCCTTATAGGTTCCTAATCTCATTGTTTTTCCTTTCCCTATCCTGTCATTATGTCCCTCAATTATGTCTATGATTGGAATTTCAGTGTCCTTGTCAATCTCAGTTGAGTTCGCGCTTGTCAGCTTGCATACATTTCTTGCATATTCTATAACTGCTAACTGCATCCCATAGCATAAACCCAAAAAAGGGATGTTGTTTTCTCTTGCATATCTTATTGCATTTATCTTCCCCTCAACGCCCCTTGAACCAAAACCCCCCGGAATTATTATCCCTTTTATATCCTCCATATCTCTTTTTATGTCATCAAGGTTTGTTGTTTCAATCCATTTTGGGATTATGTTCACATTAAGACTGGCGGAGCAGTGCCTCAATGATTCAATTATGCTTGCATAAGAATCTTCAAGTGCGGTGTATTTCCCGCATATTGCAATCTTCAGTGATTTATTTTCAGGATTGTTTATGTTTTTTGCAAGAACATCCCATTTTTCAATGTCTGCCTTGAATGATGTGTTTAGTTTCTTGTTTATCCTTTCTACTATTCCCTGCTCATGAAATATCATGGGTATCCTGTAAACATTATCAACATTTATCCCGCTTATCACATCTTCTTTTGAAACATCACAGAATAATGATATTTTTTCTTTTATTCTGTCATTTAATGGATCCTTGCTTCTTGTTATTATTATGTCGGGCTCTATCCCTCTTTGGTTTAGCAGCTTGATGCTCTGCTGTGTTGGTTTTGTCTTCGGTTCATTGATGTGCCTGGGAATTGGAACATAGGTCAAGTGAACGAAGAGAACATTTTCTCTCCCAATTTCTCTTTTTAACTGCCTTAATGCTTCAATAAACAGGTCATTTTCCATGTCCCCTACAGTTCCTCCTACTTCTATGATTACTATATCAGGATTCTCTTTTTCAACAAGAAAATGAATTTTCTCTTTTATTTCATTTGTTGCGTGAGGTATTAACTGGACTGTCTTTCCAAGAAATTTTCCTTCTCTTTCTTTTTCAAGCAAGGAATGAAATATTTTTCCCATTGTTATGTTCCATTCAAACCTGCAGCTTATTCCTAAAAATCTCTCATAATGCCCAAAATCCATGTCAACCTCTCCCCCGTCATCAAGGACAAAAACTTCCCCATGCTCTACGGGATTCATTGTGCCTGGATCATAATTAAGATAACCATCCATTTTTATGGGCAATATTTTAATCCCATTAAAAATTAATCTTCCTATTGAGGCAGCAGCCACTCCCTTGCCTAAGCCAGAAAGAACTCCTCCAGTAAAAATGATGAATTTAGGTTGCGACACAGACTGAAAACTTGATTTTATTTATAAAAACTATTTTAGTGCAGAATATATTTTGGAGGATAATGAAATATAAATGATTGAAAGTAAAAATTGTAGCATAATAATGTTTATATTTAGGACCCTGTAAAGTTAATTAATGGTAAACAAAAATAAGACTATTTTAGCTTTATTTTTGTTTATGTAAATTAGTCTTTATCCTTAATATATGATTAATTTAATATATATAATAAACAATCGCCATTAGTTAATTTAACAGAATCATATTTAGTTCTAATACGCGAGTTCCACTAGTTTTTGACAATGAGAAGGAATTGGACGGTTTAAGGAACATTTCAGAAGCCGTTGGTGTTGAATAAATAATAAAAAAAGAAGAGATTAAATCTTTGCCTTGCTTAGTGGAGTCATCTCTTTCCATGCATTTCCAAAGAAATTTTCTAAGGTACTTGCAAAGTAAGGGGTTGTTACCCATACCCCAATATCATAGCTCGGATGCACCTTATCATCATCCATGACCATGAACATCACATGCTTCCCGTCCACAATGACAAATCTCCCTGCAACTTTCTCCGGAATTCTTATCTCTGAGATTTTGCTTAGCT
>Ga0209541_10004681_pt1 | contig 24186 bp, 32 predicted proteins | sample RifCSPlowO2_01_FD_184027 | JGI IMG/M metagenome (GOLD analysis project Ga0209541, IMG submission 184027) | Groundwater microbial communities from Rifle, Colorado - Rifle CSP2_plank lowO2_0.1 (SPAdes) (version 2) | ecosystem: Environmental > Aquatic > Deep subsurface > Groundwater | place... | reverse complement strand
TAACTAATGGAAAGCTTAAAACTCCCTGTCAAGCTTTCCTAGAGAAGCAAAGAAAATAAACAAAAGACATAAAAACAATGGGCAACTTAAAACATAGAGAGGACATTAATAGCGGACACTACAGTTTTGATTTAATTGAAAAAGTTTAAAAATAAGAATGATTCCTATATTACTATGGTTGATTCAGAGTTGATTATTGCTAAACCTAAAAATAGTAGCATATACTGGAATATTAATATTGAATTACTTTTATATAAAACTACTCTGCCTCAAAGGTTAAATATGTTGTGTGGGCAGGAGGTGGTTTAAAATGGGTGACAAAATATTAGTATTTTGTGCACATTCTGATGATGAGGTAATTAGCTCTGGGGCTAGCATTGCAAAATATGCTGAGGAAGGGAAGAATGTGGTTGTTGTTATTTTTTCTTATGGAGAATCAAGTAATCCAATTGTTCAAAATCAAGTAATTATTAATGAAAGAATTTTAGAAGCAAATAAAATTGGGAATTATTTAGGGGTAAAAGAAGTAAGATTTTTAGGAATTTCTGATGGAAAAATAAATGAAAAAATAAATGATTTAAAATTCTTAGATAAAATTAAAGAAATAATTATTAAAAATAAGCCTGAAAAAATATTAGTGCATGCTGCTAATGATCCCCATAGGGATCATAGATCAGTACATAAAATTGTGATAAAAGCAGTTGATTCATTAAAAAATAAATATGCTGTTTTTACTTTTGATGTGTGGAATGTAATTAATGTGTTTAGGAAAAATAAATTAGAACTTTATGTAGATGTGAGTAATACATTTGAGAAAAAATTAAATGCTTTAAAGATGTTTAATAGTCAAAAACTTTATGTTAATACATTATATCCTTCTATATTAATTAATGGGAAATTAAATGGAAGTAGAATTAACTGCAAATATGCGGAGAAATTCTTAAAAGTTAGATAAAGTTTATATATGAAAAGGATAAAGCTATATCACAATGGCATTTAAAAAATCATTGATTGCTAAAGTTGAACAAGTTTTATTAGAGATTTCTATAAAAATTGCAAAACAAGAAAAAGGTTGTTTGTTTGTTATAAAGCAAAATGGATTAGAATATGAAACTTTAATTGCACAAGATATAAAACCATTTAATATAATTGATAATCAGAGAAGATTAGAGGCTTTAGCTTTATTAGATGGTGCTTGCATAATTGATAAAAAAGGATACTTAATTGCTTATTCTGCACAAATAAGTAATACTAAGACTTTTAAGGGATTTGGAACTAGACATAGCGCAGCTTATACAGCTTCTATAAATAAAAATATTGCAATTTTAGCTTCTGAAGAAGATAAAAAAATTAGGGTTTTTAAAAATGGAAAATTACTGATGCAGATAGATCCAATGGAAAAGAATATTGAACAAAGAACTAAAGAAGCTGTGAATGTACTAGAAAGCATTGGTGTTGGGAGTATAGCAACTATTGGTGCTTCTGTAATAGCCCCTACTTTAGGAATTACATTAATTCCTGGAATTGTGATATTTGGGAGTACTTATTATTTAATTAAGATGCTTCAAAAGAAAAGATAATAAAAATACTAAAGCTTTTAAAATGCTGACTAATTCTAATTTTTAAGCCGAGATCGCCTAATCTGGTATGGCACAAATCTAAATGAGTGTAGGCCTGGAATAGGCAAGTAAGCTTGGCCCTCACGGGCATCTGGGTTCAAATCCCAGTCTCGGCGTATATTATTAATTAAACGTTCAAATCATTTTAACTGTTTATTTACTTACCGTAATGTTTAAGTAGGTTGTACTAAAGAATTATGCTTATTAGACTTTAACAAAATTATTAAGATCAAATAAATCTAATTGTCAACTTCAATTTCTGGTTTAGAATTTTTTGTTAATTTCCAATCAAGTCTAATTAATTCTTTTACAGCGGGGTTGTTTGTGTTTAGTTTAAACATATCTGATTTTCCTACCCTTCTTGTTTTTATTACTATATTGTTTATTTCTAGCTTGTGCCAAAATGTTTGCATTGTGGAGTAACTGACCCCTGAATTCTTTGCTATTTCAGTAAGAGGATAATCAAAATCAGCGAAAGTAATCAAAAAATCTAATACTTTTATTGTAGGATTATTTCCAAATACTTCAACTAATATGCTATTATTATCTAATCCGTTTTTGTTTGCCATAATTTTTTATAATATTAGTAGTTTATAAATGTTTCTATTAATGTTATTATATTTTAAACTTAGAAATATTTAAATACCTTTTTGTTTTAAATAAGTTATGGAATTTAGTTCAAAAATAATTAAGGCCAGGCTGCTTTATCATTTAAGAAAAAAGAGAGTTCTTGGTGGTGTTCATACACATTTTGATACTTTAAAGATGGGATTTCCAAAGCATCTTAGTAAAGAAGTAGAAAAGGTTGCCAAAGAATTAATTAAAGAAGGATGGCTAATAACAAAGCCAACTTCTTATGGTCTACAAGTTTCACTAAATAAAGATAAGCTTGCAGAAATTGAGATGTTTATCGAGAATGTTTTAAACTACAAATTTGATTAAAGCTGTTTTGGAAATCTTTTCGAGTTTTAAGGACAGAATTTAAGCTATGACATATCTGCATAGCCCTGGTGTGTTATTTTTGTATAGTAGTAACAAATAGAAAGATTTATAAATAAGTATTTTCACTATTTAATATATGTCTGCTAATGATTTAATTAGAAGTGAATCAGAACTTTGTAAAATAGCTGATGCTCTTTCTGAAGATGCAAGAAGATCTAATACTTTAGTTGTCTCAAGACATCTAAATGTTGCGGGAGAATATGTTTATTTTAAAGATGGAAAAAATTTACATTCAGATTTTAAAGTATCTAGTTTGAACAAAGAACTCCCAGAAGGAATTTATACAAGTACTACTGAAGGAGACATAAGTGCTGATAATGCGCATCTGATTCAAGTAGCCCGTGATCTCGAACCCCAAAGATTTCGTTTTCGTCATAAAGGTGTACCGTTACCAACAAGCCATGATGTTTTTTTTGAAAATATGCCTTCTAATATTGATTGTTTTGATGATGAGCTACGAGAATTTACAAAAGATCATCCAAATACATACACACAAAGACAATTTTATGTAGTACAGCAAGTTATTGTAAATTCTGAGGGTGGGGTTGCAATTCAATCTGTACCTTTTTTTGAAATTAGATATGGCCATGGTTTTGAGCCGATACCAACAAACAGATCTATAACTGCAGTTTGCAATACAGATGCTGATGTTGCTAAGATGCAGTCTCTTATAAAATTCCTGCCTGATCCAACTCCAGATAAGAGAATAAAGAATGCAAAATCTTTTTCACAAGCATTTCATCAACTAACTGCAGTTTCGGGGCTAAAGTATGGAAGCTTGGAAGAAGCAGGAATAGAATTGGCTGGTTTGTATGATGTAGTTGTTCTTTCTGGAGTTCCTGCACATGAGGTATTTGGCCACCAGTTTGAAGAACCAGTTAGATTTATTGAGTTTGGAGAATCTGGAACTTTTAAGCTTGGTCAGTCAATTGAAAATAAAGATATCATAATTAGAGATGATCCACATATGACACTTTCTGGATTAAGAGTTCGGGGATTTACGCATTTTGATTCCTATGGCAGACCAAGACAAACAAGAGAACATATAAAGAATGGGAGAGTAGTTGGATTTCTTGGAAGTGAGTATGCTGATCTCGAAAATCTAGCAGGATTTATGAATATAAGAAATGATGTCTTTGTCGGTAATGCTTCACAATATATTGATTCAGTTTTTCCTCAGCCAAGAATGAGTTGCACTGTGTTAACTGGAAAAGCTGAAGAAGTTGATTTGGAGGGAAAAATATTATTAGTTTCACATGAAGGACATACAGATTCAAGTGATAAGACATATAATGTATCGGCAAAAGAATGTTATGTAGTGAAAAATGGAGAACCTAAAAGAGTTGTGCCACTTAAAGTAACGGGTGGTATTAATCAAGCTCTGGCTAACATAGTATTGATAAATGATTTGAGCTATAATACTGGTTTTTGTAGCAAGGGAGATCCAATTAATTATCCCAGTGGAAGAGCACAAGTTCCAGTTTCGCAATTTGCTAATAGTCAAATATGGCAAGGCCAACAAGTTTATTCATTGCCAATTTCAGATAGACACCTTAGAATCCTACAAAATGAGAAGTAAAATGAATCTTAGACAATATGCACTAATTGGACTTGTTCCAAGTATATTAGGATGTGCAGGACCTGTAAATTTGCTTAGAGAGAATAAGATACCTTATACAATCACTTGCGATTATCCTGATCCAGATGTATTAACAATTTCTAGTGCTTATAATATTGATTTGTCTGTTAGGCATATTTGTTTGGAAAGTGAAAGCGGAGAAAGATTTACTTTAAAATTTAGAGAAGGGAGTTTAAGGGGCAAGGCAAGGGGATTAGTTGATGACATAAGTGATAAAGTAGAAGGACAAAAAGTATTGTTATCTCTCAGAGATATTTTGGATGCTCAAAACAATCTTGATGATGGTTGTACTGTAGCTACTATAAGTCGGCGTAAAAATGTTGAACGTCACTAAAGTAGGTTTATCTTTGTTATTAATGGCAAATGGATGTGCTTCTACAATAAGATATTCTAATTTTCCAGACAGCCCAAGTTGTGATATTCCATTTAAGGTTGTAGATGCTGGAAAACCTAATTTTGTGGAATTGTCTTCTGAATGTTTAGGTGAATCTACATTAAATGGTAGAGTTCGAGAAGCAGTTTTGGAATTTAATAATAAATTATATAGATTAATTGTTGATCCTGAATTTCCATCAAATGATTTTGATAGAAGAAGTGCACAAAATTTAGTTGAGAAAATTAGCAAAGTGCAACCTAAAAACAATTTCTTGATGAATTGTGATGAATATAGAAGAATTACAACATATCCTATAAATAATGATGGAATTTATTTTAGTGAAATTAATTAAGATTTAATCCATGTATTATATAAACTATCAAAGTAACTTGAAATTTCTAAAGCTACTTTTTCTATTGATTTATTTCCATTTATTGTAATAACTTTCCCAAATAATTTTTGATCTACTTCAGACATATGTGCTAAGCATCTATATGCTTCAATTAATTTAGAAATAAATCCAGAGTCTCTCTCGAACTTTTCTAGTCTTTCTTCAATTGGAATATTTGGATTTTCTTTTAATAGTCTTTCTCTAACTCTTGCTTGAGAAACTTCTAAAGAAACATCTATAAGATAAGTTAAGTCTGGAGTTAATAATCCTCTATTTTCATGCATTCTAAGTAATTCAAATAAGTCAATTCCTTGGGACCACTGATAAGCACATGTAGACATTTTATATCTATCTGAGAGAACTATTCCCATAGCATTTACTACAGGGATTATTATTTCATGTGTATGATCTACTCTATCATCTAAATAGAGTTTTGCCATAACTAATCCATCTGAATAAGGAGTAATATCTTCACTTAATTTTCTTTTGATTTCTTCACTTTTCCAAGGTTCATGAGTTTCTAGAACATCTTGATACTTAGATAATTTTTTTATGTGACTTGTTAATAAATGGATTTGAGTAGAAGTTCCAGATCCGTCAACTCCTTCAAAAACAACATATAAACCTTTTTTTCTCATAGTTATAGTTTTTTATGGGAATTATATATTGTTTTTTATACTACTAAATATTTTTTGAAATATGGATTTCTAAAGATGTTAATGCTTAAATAATGAATATATACTTTTGTATCAAATAATGGCTAAAGATATAGATCCTGCTATTTTAAAAAGAAGAAGAGAAGCTCTTTCTAGATATGTCTCTAATCCTGACGGAAATTTTTTTGTTTTACTTGATTTAGGTGTTAGTGGAATAGCTGGAGCTGCTTATGCTAGGTATAGTAGGGCAAAAGGTTCTTTTAGAGATACTTTTGTCAGAGAATTTTTAGATGATAATGGTGAAATAATTGCGAGTAAAAGTGAAGTTTTGGAGAGAATTCTTTTAGAATTCGGAGATGATTCTGTGGGAGAATTAGAGGGGGCACATTCATCATGGGAGGGAATTTCTAACTTAGCGACTAAAAAAATAGAAGATAAAAGAATCGGTGGAAGTCCAATAGAACAATCTTCTAGGTATGTAGTTTACGATATGAAAGATCGAGCTGGAAGATGGTCCTATTTAAGAGAACCTAAAATAATGAATTCAAGATTTGCTGATAAATATGTAGAAACAATGGATTTTCTTTTTGAAAGATATGGAGAATTAATTTCTGGATTAAAGGAATTTTTTCAGATTTTGACTCCTATGGGTGAATTTAAAACAAAAATGAATATAGGTGGAGAAGTTAAAGAGATAATGCTTAAAGATTTAACAACTGAGCAACAAGTTAGAGATTTTAAAACAATATATAATTTTGTTATTAAAACAAGCTCTTGTGATAGGGCAAGAATTGTACTTCCTGCAGCTACTTTAACAAATGTTGGCATCTTTGGAAATGGCAGATTTTACCAGCATGTTTTGACGTCTTTATATTCTGAAGATTTAACTGAGATGCAAGAAATTGCAAGTAAACAACATGTAGAATTAAATAAAGTATTAGAAGTTTATGTTAGAAGAGCAAAAAGAAGTGATTATTTAGTTAATACAAGAAGAAATATGACAAGATTAGCTGGAGAATTGCTAAAAGATGTAGAACCAGAAAATATTTTAGATAATGTGGTAATGATAGATTTTAATCCTGGTGATTTAGAAGAAAATATTATTGCTCACGCTTTGTTTAGATATTCTAGACATCCGATAAATCAACTAAGGACAATCGTGAGTCAATTATCCTCTGATAAAAAACAAGAGATTTTAGATACATATGTTGGGGATAGAGCTAGACGTACTGATAGACCTGGACGAGCATTGGAAGTTGGGTATCCTTTAAGTTTTGAAATAATTAGTGACTTTGGTGTTTATAGAGATTTACATAGACATAGAATGCTAACACAAGAAAGACAAGACCTTACAGCTTTATTAGGGCATGTTATACCTACTGAAGTTGCAGAAGTAGGTTTTAGTGGAAAAGTAGAAGAATGCTATTCTAAATCCAAAGAATTATATTCGGCAATGTTAAACGACTATCCAGAAGAAGCACAATATGCCACTTTATTTGGGCATAATATAAGATTTTTTATGGGAATGAATGCTAGAGAAGCTATGCATATGTGGGAATTAAGAACTGGACCGCAAGGCCATCCAAACTATAGAAGAATTTGTCAGAAAATGCATACTATAACACAATTAAAATTTCCTTTAGTTGCTGGATCTATGAAGTTTGTTGATTATAATGATTATACTCACGCAAGAGCAGATTCAGAGGCTAGAATTGCAATGAAAATAGCAAAATATAGAGAAGAACATAATATTGATGTTGAAAGACCTGATTGATGAGCATTTTTTAATATAATTAAATTTATAAATCAATAAATCAAATAAATTATGGGGGTGGTAAAATGCCATTATTAAGCGTTGCAGTACCAAGTGGAGTAATTCCAATTTTGTCAATTATATTTGGAGTTATTGTTTTGATTTTTCCAAAAGTATTAAATTATATAGTTGGAGTTTATTTAATATTAATTGGAATTATTGGATTATTAGGAATTATTTAGATTTCTTTTTATTTTTCTTTGTGAAAACTATATATAGAATTGGAAGAATTCCTGCTGTATTAATAATTAATATTATAGAAAACCACATTTTATGATTATTCTTTGAAGCTTTCCACATAGCAATTGCTTTCCAAATTAATTCCCAGATAGATAGTACAATTAATATCCATATATTTTTTATTAAGAATTGATTTAATGATTCAAGCATTGGCATAAAATTATTATTTAAATACCATTTAAATAATTTTCTATTTTATTTTTTATAATGGAAAAGGAATTAAAGAATTCGAGAGAGGTCAATACTAGTTTTGCTAAATTTCAAAGAATTAGCAGATTAAGTGTAAAACAATTAGATGCTGTTAGAAAATATTTAGAGGATAATTTGGAGGAAATAGTTGAAACTGCGAGTGAATTAAAAAGTCAAGAAAGGAATAGAAAAATTTATAATTTGGCAGAATGCTTTCTGGAAGGTATTTCTTATGAGGATTTAATGAAATTATATCCGGGTGATAGGCAATTATCAGATTACTTAACAAGAATTTTGACAATTAATAAAATGTTATAAAGTTAAGGATCTCTCATTTTACTAATTTGCTTTATAATTGCTTGTTCAATAAAATCATTTTCGTTAGCATATAATTTAGTTTTGTTAACAATTATTCTTATATTATCAAGAAGTTGCTTTGGTAATTCTATTGATTCTTTTTCCATAATGTCACCTCATTTTTTATTTTTTGTGTTTTAATTTATATATAAACTTACCTTAAATCTTTTTCATATTCATTTATTGCTTTCTCAAATCCAAATTTAGAATGACCCCATTGAATTAATAAATTTACTTTTAATTTATCTATTCCTATTGGAAGATCACATGCACCCCAAGCAGAACCAAGCCAAATTATTACTTTTGCATTAGTTTTTCCTTCTATTTCTCTTGCAATTTTAGTTGCTTGTGGTTTTAAGCCATCTGGAAATTGTAAGCATACTAATTTAGCTTTTTCTTCTTTTATTCTTTCTATTGCTTTATTTACTTCTAAGTCTAAATCCATAAATATTAAATATTAAGAATGATTTAAAAAATTATGTTTTATGAAAAAGTTTATGAAAAACTGAGGAAAGTTCCAAGAGGTAGAGTTGTTACATATAAAGAACTTGCTAGAGCTTTAAATTCTAAGGCTTATAGGGCTGTAGGAACTGCAATGAGAAAGAATCCATATGCACCTCTCGTGCCATGCTATCGTGTAGTTAAGACAAATGGAGAAATTGGCAATTTTAGCGGAAAAGGTGGGGTTAAGGCTAAAATTAAATTATTAAGAGAAGAAGGCATCGAAGTGAAAAATAATAAGATTGTTTATTTTGAAAAAGTATTGTTTAAGTTCTAACTTGTTTCTTACACAGAATAAAATATTTTCTAAAAGTTTTAGTCATGCTTTTATTAGATTATAAGAAAATGTTCCAGTAAGTCTCCATAAACTCTTGCGCATTGAAATTTACAAGTCCAGAATAGTCTTTTTTATCGTAATTCTTTAATCCTGCTTTGTCAGCTGTTCTTAAATTTTCTAAGTATTCTTCTCTTGATTTTTTTCTAATAATCATTGGCGGATAACCCTTGCTTAACATTATGAAGTTTATTATCATTCTACCTGTTCTTCCATTGCCATCTCCAAATGGATGAATTTTTTCAAACTTGTGGTGGAAAATAGTGGCTAATGCTAGAGGGTGTAATTTATTCTCATTTTCTTCATACCAATTTATTAATATGCCCATATCTGCTTTAACGTAAGGTGCTGGTGTTGCTTCAAAGTTGCTCCTTATAACTCTTACATCTGTATTTCTGTAACCTTTTCTTAGATCAATATTCTCCATTAACTTATCATGAATCTCAATAATAAGATCATGACTTAATTTCTTCTTAGAGTTATAGACCTCGAAGAATATTTTTTCAGTGTTTTGTAAATCATAAATTTCTCTAAGAGTCTTACCTTTAGGAGTTATACCCTCTTGCAAGAGATTTCTAGCTTCTTCTAAATTGATAGTGTTCCCTTCAATCGATGTAGTATTAAATGAAAACTCTATAACAAAATTTTTGAGAATCTCTTCTTGAGTTAATTTATCTTGTTTCTTAAATAACTCATTGTAATGCAGTTTGCATGCTTCTATTTCTTCAGTCTTATCTTTTAAGAATTCATCTTTTTTTAGCTTTAGCTCTTTGACTTTTTCAAGGTAGTGATTTGATTCTAGAAACAAATGAATTTTTTTGTAAGCTTTCCTAATTTTATCTTTATAATGGCTAAGTCCATCTAATTTTTTTCTAACTTCTGAGATTGAGCTTCCTAAGTAAGCTATATCTTTTACTATTACTTTTTTACCTTGTCTCTCAGAAGCTCTAAGATAATAGTAATCCTTCCCTCCAACGGTCTTCTTATATATGTAAACCATTAAAAAACAGTAGAAGTCAGAGTTTATAAATCTTACCCTCTACATTAGATAAATGTAATTGTAAGGGGTAGAGGTGGAGTTAAAGCTAAAATTAAATTATTAGAAAAAGAAGGTATTAAAATTAAGAATAATAAAATTGTTGATTTTGAAAAAGTGTTATTTAAGTTTTAGCTTGCTGCTTCATTTATTATTAAGTTATTCCAGGCCTCCATTCCACCTTCTAATGAAAGTGCTTTATAACCATGGGCATTCAAAAACTGAGCTGCTCTTAAAGACCTATTTCCATGAGCACAAATTGTAATTATTAATTTATTTTTAGGAATTTCATTTAATTTTGTATCTAAAACTTTAATTGGGATCAGAATTGTATTACTAATGTTATCTTCTTCATATTCTTCTTTAGTTCTTACGTCTAGTAGAAACAAATCTTCTTTATTTTGAATTTTCTTATGGAATTCTTGAGCACTTATTTCCATATTGTTTCTTAATTGAATAGCTTTATATATTTTTTTATATGATTAATTTTGTAGTGATTTACAGAAATGGTAGATAGAATACCGTGGGAAAAGGGAAGTAAAGACAAAGATTCTGATAATACTGTTGAAAGGAGATCTGTTTTTAGAGGAGTTTTAGGGTATACTGTTTCTATTATTACAGGTGCGGCTATTGCTTTAGGTGCTTATCATTTTTTATCTGTAAAACCTAGATTTAATGAAGCTAGGGAAGAAAATTCAAGACTTACTCAAATTGTTGAGGAAAAATCAGCAGAAAGAGATAGTTTAGTTAAAGTAGTGGATAGTTTAACTACTGATATTACTGGAGTAACTGCTACAATTGACAGTTTAAATACAGTTAATAGAAATTTAAAAGTTAATTATGGGAAAGCAATTGCTACTAGTGAATCTTTAAGAGGAGATTTAATGTTTTACATGGATAAGGTAGATTCTTTATCTAATATAGTTAGTAAAGGAGATAGCGCTTTAACTCAAGTTAGACAAGATAATTCAGCGTTATATAACACTATTGTGTCTGATCAGAGAGTAATTGCAGACTTAAGTTTGAGATTAGCTGCAGCAGATTCTGCGTTTATTAATTATAGAAGAGGAGAAGAAGCTAGTAAACCTCAAGTGATAAAGTTGCCTGGAGGCGTAAGTACTAGGTTTAATTATTATTTAAAAAATGGAGATAATGCTGGTGGTTTAACTCTATCAAAGTCATTAGGTCAAACTAATTTAATAGATACTGCAATAGAAGGTGGATTTAATGTTTTTGATGGCAGAGATACTGGTCAGTTTTTAGGTTTTAGACTTAGTCTTGATTTATTAGAAAGATTTAGTTGGGATTTTGGCCTTGGTCCTTACATATTGAAGGATTTTAGTGATGGTGCAAAAGCTACACTTACTTTATATGGGGAAAGTGGGTTTTATTTTGAGCCCTTTGGAAAAGTAAAAGGGTTTGGACTTAGAGTTGGTGTTAGAAATATTGCAGATAGAGTTGATTATAGTACTGCTATAGAAATTGGTAGAAATTAAATTTTGATTTAACCAAGAGTGAAACCATACCGTTTTAAGTCTTTACTAGGGATTGGCAGATTACAAACATGAGTTTCCATAACTTTTCTTTTTTCTCTATAGGCCAGGACTGCATATACATTCTGGCCGTCAGTATAACCTGACAAGAATCTATAATTTGGAAGTACTTTAAGCTTAGATAACATTATATCAATACCATCTCGAACAGCTTCTTCGTCTTCTAATACTAGCGTGGCAATACAAGCCTCTTTAAAAGCCTCAAATTCTGCTTCTGTTCTATGGTTTAGTTTAAAAACTGTCCTTAATGGGATAACTTCTTTCATGAAAATATGGAATTTGGCTTAGTATTTAAAGGTTTCTATATTGTCACTACTTATGAGAAATAACAAAACGAAAGGTTTATATAGTAGAGAGTACATTAGAAAGGCTATAAAAAGGAGCTAAAAATGATAAAAATAAGATATTTATTAATGGCTTTTTTAAGTATTGTTTTTATTAGCTTAAATGCTATTGGTAGTACAATAGATTCTTATTCTTTTAATGTTGAAGATTTAAATGAATTTAATAATAAATATGGAGATTGGCAGTTAACCAATGATTTTAATAGTATTAATTTGCAAGGTAAAAGTATTCCTTTAGAAGGATTAAGTAAGGAAGCAAATTATGGCAGTATAGAGACTAGCATAAGAAATTTCATAGATGAAAATGGAAATTTGCTTAAAATTAATGAGAACGATTTAAAAACTATAAGAGTAGTTAATTCTAATGATGAGTGGAATGTAAAATTTGAACAAGAATATAATGGAATTAAAGTCTACAATAGTAAAGTAATTGTTAATGTTAAGGATAATAAAATTGTAAAATTAAAGTCAAGCTTTTATAATAATATTAATATAGATACTAAGCCAAGCATTTCTGAAAAGGAAGTTAGAAAAATAGCTGTACAATATTTGGGAAAGAAAGCTAAAGTTGAAAATACAGAATTAATGATTTACCCAGTTACAGAAAAAGGAAATAATTTTTTTAAACTAGTTTATAGAGTTGAATTTTCTGAAATCTTTGATGAAAAACCAATAAAGTATATTTATTTCATTGATGCTAATGATAAAGAAATTATAAATATTGAGAATGCAATTAAAGAAGCTGCTATTCAAGGTACTGTAACAGTTCCTTATAGAGCAGAGTATCCAAGCCAGCCATTAGTTAATGCTAATGCGAAAAATCAAGAAGTTAAAATAAATAATGTAATTAATGCTTATACAAATACAAATGGATTTTATTATCAAGATGGATTAAGTGGGAATGTAAATTTGCTGTTCAAATTGAAAGGAAGATATGTTGATGTTGATAATTTGAATGTGAATGAAGCAAGCCATACTAGAACTATTTCAGTTCCTAATACTTATAATGTTAATTGGAGCAGTTATGATTTAAGTTATCAAAAAGAAGAAAGTAATATGTATTATCATGTTAATTTGCTTCATGATTACTTTAATAGTGGAAATGCTTTAAACTTTAATGAATTGAATTTTGTTACTGACGCTAATGTAGCTTATGGTCCTAATTACTGCGGAGCTTTTTCAAATGGATTAGCCATAACATTTTCTAGATCAACACAAAACTGTAACAGTTTAGCTTTATCAAGTGATATTATATATCATGAATATACTCATAATTTGATTTATGGAATTTATGGAATTACTTGGATTACTGGACCTGAAGGTCCGGCTTTAAATGAAGCTTTGTCAGATTATTTTGCAGTTTCTACAAATAATAATGCTTATTTTGCTGAAGAAGTTTATTATGGTGCTCCACAAGGAACAAATCTAGATAATAATTATTATTATCCTATTGATTTGGGAAATGGAGTATATCAAGATGGTGCTATTTTTAGTGGGGCATTGTGGGATACAAGAAGAACTTTAGGAAGGAACTTAAATGATAATTTAGTTGCTGAAGTTCTTAGAATGGAACCTAATTCATTTCAGCAATTCTTATTAGATATGTTAGTAGCAGATGATAATAATGGAAATTTGAATGACGGAACTCCTAATATAAATGCAATTTGTAGTGGGTTTTATGATCAACACACAATCTATAGTGATTATTGCAGAGGTCATACTAATGGACCTATTGCGTTTATTGCAAATCCTTTGCATAATGATAGAATCTTGATTGATGAAGATGGACTTGACATAGTTGGAACTGTTGCTGGAAGTTTATCTAGTCCTTTAAATTATTATAAAGTTGAGTATAAATTTTATAATGATCCGGAAGTTTTAATTTCCCAAGGAAATAGTCAAATTATAAATGGAAATTTAGCTCATTTGGATGTTAATAATTTACCTGAAGGAGAATATCAAATAATTGTAACTTCAAGAACTAGTAATAATGCTGTACAAAGTTATAGAATTTTAGTTAACTTATTTAGGTTAAATTTAAATGAAGCTGCAATAACTTGTGATGGACATCCTTGCATTGCATCTCCGGATTTAATAAAGAGTAGAGGAGATATTGATGTTCCTGAGTTTAACTTTCCAAATACAGTAGATGAATGTACTGATGGAAACTCTGGAAGTTATTTAGAACAGCAAAGTGTTGAAAATATTCAAGTTGAAAATTTAGATAATTCAAATTTATATGGACAACCTGTATTCTTTAAAGGAGACTTAGTTAGAGTTACTATGACAATATGGTGTGGACAATTAAGTGATCAATTAGTAATTGCTTATATGGGAGATACTGGAAATGCAATTTGGGAACAAAAAGCCAGAACTTATTGTTATGGAACACAACAAGCTTATTATAATTTATCTGCTACATTTAATTTAGACAATAAAGAAGGAAACCATGTTATTAGAGCTATTGCAGGAGACTACACTAATTTAGGAACTTACTGTGGAGCTTATATTTATGATGATAATGATGATGTAGTTGTTAATGTAATTAGCGAGCCAAGAGGAACTGGAAGCCCAATGTTTTTAAAGGCAATAGTAAGAGAAATTGATAGATGATAGATAATTATAATATTTTTAATTTTCCTTCATTACTTGACAAATTCCTTTAACCAATTTTCCTACATCTAGTCTTTTCTTGTGAAGTTGCGTGAAATACTGATCTAGTGTAGATTTGCCACTAGTTCTGTCAAAGTAAACTATATCTTTTTCTATAGTTAAACTAATATCAATATCATAAATTGGTGAAGATAGAAGGTCTAGTCTTATTTTTTGAATAGCAACAAATTCGGAATGGTATTTTCTTTCTCCTACCATCATATTTGCCCATTCTAAGTATTCATCATATTTGAGATTACTAAATTTTTTTTTATCTTCGTCATCTAAAAAAATACTATATTCTATTTTAGTACCATTATTTGTTGGTGTGGAATATCTTTCAAATAATGCAGGTGAGAACTCTTTACAAAATATTGTTTCTCTATGTAATAAGTCACATAATCTTGAATCTAATAATTCAAATTCTTGTTTAAGATCTTCATAGAACTTACGGCCTTTGTCTTTTACCGTAGAATTTTCGAACTCTCTATCAAAAAGGAATTCTTCCATAGCAAGCTCGAAAAAATATTTTCTTTGGCTAAGAGGAAATCCTATTGATTCTAATGATAACTCTAATGCTAGTTCCAATGGAGTTTGTACTATTTTATTCATATAATTATATTGTTAATAAAACTTAAAAAATACTCTATTATTTCTAAGTTGAAGAATTAAGCTTTTCGTAGAGTTCTTTTATATTTAATTCTAAAGCAACAACAGGATTCTCTAGGCCCCAATTTATGATCACATCTGGATGAATTTCTCCAAGAATTCCAATTTCTTTATTTTTTAATAAAATTGATCCTGTTCTTCCTTCAATAAATGAATTATGTTTTGTTTCTTTTATATCATAATTAAGACCTAGGCTTAAAAATAAAGCATCTAGGACTTGCTTTATTTCTGTAAAGTTAGTTTTAGAATTGCAAATTAATATAGATAATTTATCTATTTCTTTATTTTCTTTAAAGATTCTAGCTATTTCAAATATTTTTTGAGGTAAATCATAATGTTTATTATTAGTAAGAACTTCTAAAGATGAAGGAAGAAGCCAAGATCTTAAAATATCAAAGTCTTCATTTATTGAATTTTCTAATTTTATAAATTCTTCTTTTATATTCATTTTTTTATTATTTTTTTCTTCATTAGTTAAATGAAAAGTGTTTATTTCAATAAATCCTAGAGATGTTAAAATAGTTGAGATTTTTTTCTTAAATATTTCTAGTTTATTTTCTTCTGCCACACTTCCAAAATTGCTTAATTTATAATCAAAATTTTCATAGCCATATGCTATTGCAATTTCTTCAACTAGATCTATTTGATGTAATATATCAATCCTATAGGCAGGAATTATTGCTTTTTTGTTTATTAAATCTAAGCCCATCATTTGTAAGTATTTTTTAACTTCACTTTCTTTTAAATTTAAATCTAAAATTTTATTTATATAATTTATATCTAAGTTCATTAAAGAAGGTTCTAAGTTAGGAGTTACTAATTTTTTATTTTTATAAATTATATCTAATGAATATATTTCTCCATCCATATCAGCTAGAGAAGTTACAATTATATTTAATGCTACATTTAATGTATCTAAGTCAGGACCACTACATTCTATAAAAATCTCTTTTGTAGATTCATTTATCCTTCCTGTGTCATGACTATTTATTATTGGGGGAATAGACATTATATTATTATTAAAATCAATAAAAACAGGATGTTCTTTTTCTTTTGCTAAAATATATCCATATTTTTTTCCTGTTGGATGATCATTTATAATCTCTAGGCCATTCATTTCTTTATCTGATTCAAGAGGTTTGAATTTAATGTCTTTTAATTTCATTGTTGTGAATCTTATAGGGAATTTTATTTTATCTAATGGATAAATTCCAATTCCCCCTTTTCTTCTATTTCTAGTTAAAGTAGTCCCTAATTTTTCTTGTAACTGCATTATTTCTCTAATTCTTTCATTATTGAATTTTAGATTTTTGACTATTGCATTAACTGTATAAGGCCATGAATCAAGAGCTTTTTCTACTTTACATGAAAATCCTGATTTTTTTATATAATATTTTTTAATTCCAGTTTTAATATTCATAAAAGAACTTAGAGCCCTAGCAAATCCTTGTTCGCTTAGTAAATCTGGGCGATTTGGAAATATTTCTACAGTAATCTCTTTATCTGTAATACTTTCTAAGTCAGTCCCTAACATAGAAATTCTATCTTTTAGTTTTTCTACTGGAACTTTTTTTCCTAGTAAGTTTTCTACTACTTGTTTGTTTAGGTTTACTGTAGGCATTTTTTATTTTTCTTTGAACTTCTTTTATTTTTTTTAAATCAACACTTGGGAATAAAGTGGATTTAAATTTACAATCTAAGCATGTATAAGTTGTGTTTATTGCATTTATTGAGCTTAGGAAATTGCCTAAGTCTGATTTGACTTTTAATGAAGCACATTTTGGACAGATTTTTACATTATTTATTTCAACCATATTTTCATTCCTCTTAGTTTTTTTAAGTCATTTGAGTAAAGCTCTCTTAAATCATGAATTTCATAATAATCTGTAATAATTCTTTCTACTCCAAGACCCCAAGCAAGTACAGGAACTTCAATTCCTAATAATGGCTTTACTACTTCAGGTCTAAAAATTCCTGCTCCTCCTAGTTCTATCCATTTTTTATGGATTGGATGATACACATCAACTTCTATACTTGGTTCAGTGTAAGGAAAATATGCTGGTCTTATTCTAATTTTTTCAAAACCCATTTTTTCAAAAAAAGTTTTTAAGTATCCTATTAATTGTTTTAAATTTGCATTTTCGTCTATGACAATACCTTCTGTTTGGTAAAACTCGAATAAATGAGTTTTATCTAAAGTTTCATTTCTAAAAACTTTTCCAACAGAGAAAAATTTTATTGGCAGTTCTTCTTTTTTTAAATTAGAGATTGTTTTTGAGCTTAAGCATGTTGTATGAGTTCTTAATACTAATTTTTTTGCATCTTCAATGTTCCATTTATATTTCCAGCCTTTACTTTTTGTTGTCCAACCATTTTCATGAGTTTCCTTAATTCTTTTTGTTAGTTCATTTAATTCTAGATTACATTTCCCTGAAACAAATAAAGTATCTTGCATGTCTCTTGCTGGATGATCTTGTGGAACAAATAAAGTGTCAAAGTTCCAGAAGGAAGATTGAATGTAATTTCCTTGCATTTCTTTAAAGCCTAGATCAAGCCATATCCTTTTTATATAGTCAATTGCTTCATTTACAAAATGTCTTCTTCCTGTATAAATTCTTGGAACGTTTCCTTTAATATCATAATGTCTGAATTTTTTTCCTTGATATGATTTTGAAAGAATAACTTGGGTTGTTAATTGTTCTATGTATTGTTCTTTATTTTTTGAAATGTTTTTAATTAATAAATTTCCTAGTTCTGTCAATGTTATATTTCTTATTTTTACAATGTCAATTTTTACAAAATCTTTTCTTTTCTTTAGTGCTTCTAATGTGATTTTTTCTTCTTTTGAAAGATCTTCTAAAAAACTTTTTTCATTATTTAATTTATTTAATATAATTTCTTCATCAGATTTTGAGTTTAATAAATCTAGACCTTTATTTGTAATTTTTATATTTTTATTTTCAAATGTAATTGCATTTTTTGATTTTAAAAAACCTATTGCGATATTTAATTCTTCAGGCTCAAATTCACTTGCTTTTCTTAAATCATCTATTGTTAATGTCTTAGATTTAGATAATTTTAATAGCCTTCTTTCAGGCATCTCTTTTTCTAGATATAGAAGACCATTTTTGTTTAATTTGATTTGATTTTTGTGATTAACATCTACTTTTATTGCTTTTTTAGTTTCTAACCATTGTAATGCTCTAATAACTTCTACTTCTTTTAAGCTAGTTAAATCTTGAAGTTCTTGAATAGAAATATTATTTTTTAAATATGGAAGAATTTTTCTTTCTAAAGGTGTTAAGGAATTAATAATAGAATCAATATCCATAAATTAAAATCAATTTATAGAATATTTAAAGGTTTTGAATAAGTTGAATTTCATCATCTATTAACTTTGGAGATGAAGTTGAAAGCTTTTGTGTTGGGCTTGTTCTAAATATTGGTTTTAATGGATTTGACTTTAAGATAAATTCTAAGGTACTTTTATTTTTTTCATCTTGTAGAGTTTTAAAAGGCTTAAAATCTGGGAATCTGTAAGGACTATAAACAAAACCATCTAGTCTAGATAAGTCAGCCTGGTCTTTAATGTAAGCCATGACTCTCATAAAGTTATCTGGTTCTATTTCTACTCCTAAGACATAATGACCGCTATCTACATAAGTTACAATATATCTTAAAGGTTCATCAATAGGTTGTCCTTCAATATTTAAACTTCCTTTGATAACTTCTTTAGATCCTGGAACATAAATGTTTTGAGTTAAAGTTAAAATTCTAAAGTTTTTTGATTCTCTTGAAGTAATATTATGAGCATATTGTAATTGGCCTTTTCTAGATGCAGATCTTCTTATATCACCTTGTTCATCAGTAGAATAGGTTCTAACGCCATGTCTTCCACGTGAATTATCAACTTTAATAGATCCTGTCATTTTAAATAATTCTTGGTAGTTTAGCCCAACTCATTCCTACTAAGAAATCAACTGCGTTAACAAAAAATGGAGATTTAATCCATATAGCAACTTCATAACTTTCATGAACATCTTGATCATCACTAATCATAAAAACTAGTTCTTTTCCATCTATTAATACAAATCTAGCATTCATTTTTCCAATATTTCTTAATTCTAAGTTATTTTTAACTTTTTCAATTAATTTTAGTGAATCTTTATTTAAAGGAGCTGCTATTCTTACTTTTACACCTTTAGAACTTAATTTTTTAAAATTATCTGAGAATCTATCAAGTTTTCTTTTTAATCCTTTTTCACTTGTAATTATTGTTACATTATGTTGAGCATTATCTATTAAAGATTCAAGATGATTATATATGTTATTTCTGCCCCTTATTGAACCAGAAATAGTTGTAGGGTCTATATGACTAATCCCATTTTTAAATAATAAATTGAGTTCATTAAAGAAAGTTTCTTTTTCAACAGATTCTAGACTTTTTACATGACTATTTGCTTTATCTAATAAAGATTTTTTGACTCTTTTCATGATTTCATTAGGATCTACAGCTAAGTATTTTATAGGTTTTCCTAATTTCATAATAACAAATCCTTTCTTTTCTAGGCTTTCTAAGATATCATAACTTCTAGATCTTGGAACTACACCTATATCAGAAAGCTCTCCTGCAGTAGCTACTCCTTTACTTAAAAGAGCAGTCCATATTTTAACTTCATAAATATTTAAATCAAATGCAGATCTTAATTTTTTTAAAAATTCATCATTCATTATCATTTTACATCACTAAGTAGTAAGAAATACTTATATATAAAGCTTTCGCTTTTAACTATTCTTAAGTAGTGAATTAAGGTTCTAAGGCGTATAAATAAACTTATCAACAGATTTTTTAGCTTTTTCTCTAGATTTTTGATGGTTTTTTAAGAATTTATTTAGTTTTTCTATTAAAATTTGTTTTAATTCTGAGGTTAATAATTTTCCTGAGGTATAGTCATTATAGATATTTTTGAGCTTTTTATCGTCATATTCAAAGTATCTAAGCCACTGGTAAGAAACATCTATATCTGGGTTTCCACCTTTTTTCCTATGCTCTTCTATTGTTGGCTGGCCACCTGAAAAAGCATATTTTTTGATCTTTTTTTCTACTATTTCAGGAGAATCTATAGTAAAAATAGCCGATTCTTCTATAGAACTAGACATTTTTCCTTCGGGACCTGTTAAAGGAGGTAGAAACTTACAATGGATTATTGCGGGCTTGTAATAGCCTAATTTTGGAATTACATCTCTACTTATTCTAAAATGAGGGTCTTGGTCTACTCCTAAGGGTATTAAACAAGGGATATTTTTGCCTTTTAAGACGCTTGGAAGGAAAGCAGGAACAGCTTGCATTGATGTGTAGAAAATAGCTCCGATATTAGTTTCATTTGTGAAGCCAAATGAAGCTTTTGTTGTTGAAAATGTTATTTTTTTTGCTACTTTTACTGCTTCTTTATACATTAAGTTTGCATGAACTGTATCAATTAAAAATTTAGTATTTTTAGGATTAAAACCAAGAGCTATGACATCTAAGGCATTTTCATAGAGATATTTATTAGTATCTTCTAGAGTTAAATCATCTTTAAAAAGAAATTTTTCTTCGTCTGGAAATTGAAACCATAAATCCACTTTAAATTTTTCTTGGAGCCATCTTGTAAATATCCATGGCACTAAGTGACCTATGTGAATCTTTCCAGATGGTGCCCTGCCTGTGTATAGAAAAAATTTATTGTTTTTTTCATATTCATCTAGAAGCCAATTTAAATCTCTATGACAAAAGAAAATATTTCTTGTTAAATAAGGATGAAGTTCTTTTGTATGTTTTTTTATTCTGTTTAATAAAGAAGTGTCAATTTTCTGAGTTCCAAATTGCTTAATCAGTTTATCATAATCAACTTTTCCAGAGATTTCCCAAGGAGTAACAGTAAAGTCTTTATTCATTTAAAGTTATTCATTATATAGGCTATTTAAATATTATGTTTGATATGATTTTGCTTTATCTCTTAGTTCTTGTAAATAATTCCTCATTGTGTTCCCATTTTTAATATTAAGCATATTCATAATTTCATTGTAATTTTCTCTATCAAGAATTTCTCCAGTTTCTCTTTTTCTTAAGTAATCAGCAAGTAAAATCACTCTAGCAATTTTTTCTCTTTTTTCAGGATCTTTGGTTGTTTCTAAATCATTCGCTAGATTTCTAATAGCATTTTCTAATTCACCTTTTAATAAAGATGATGCTTCTTGCCAAATGTTCTTTTCTAAAGTTGCCATATGAATATATTAAAAAAAGAAAAAGTTTATAAATTAAGGGTTTGTCGAACATGTTCTTCTAAAATTTAGGGGGTAAACAAATATGACAAGTTCAACTTTAATTGTTGGCAGAAAAAGAGCAGATACTTTAACACAGAATTTATTAGGTCAATATAGAAATTCAATAAATAGGCAACAATATACAGAAGCAAATAAATTAGCATCATTGCATCCAGAAATTTTATCTCTAGACAGCGTAATTGCTGATGTAGCATTACATGAATTGAGAGATATCTCTTATGAAAGATTTGAAGATCCTGATAGTTATATAATGGAATTAGAAAGTAAAGACAGTGAAGAAGCTAAAAAATCTGTTGATAAATATGAAATAGCTGTTGCAGTAAGTGAAATTAAAGATAGATTTGCAAAGTTTGGATTAGTTGATTTTGGAGACAGAAGAAAATTCACAGTAGAAGAACAAGTTTTAGAAGATTATCAAGCAGCATTGACTAAAGGTGATAATTATCATGCACAAGTAATTTATGAATTATGGCCTCATGTTAGAGAGTGGGCAGATGTGCATTATTTAACTAATGATGAAATTCATGATGCAAATAGAACTCGGTCTAAAAAAAGTTATAAATATTCTGCTACAGATTATGCAGAAGCAAGAGAAGAAATAAGAACAAGATTCGCTAGATTAGGTTTAGTTAATTTACGGAAAAAAAGCTAAATTAATTTTATTATTAAAAAGCCTATAAAACATCCTGCACTTAAAAAAGGCATTGCAGGATAAAATTTATTTTTCTTTGCATACATAAATAATGCTAATAGAGATAATGTTGTTATAAATGAAACTATTACAGCACTTGTAAAACTAAATTCTTTTAAAATAACTCCAGCAAATAATAATGGAAATCCTATATCTCCGCCACCTAAAATTGCTTCTCTATTTTTTTTATAAGGAATATAAAGTCCTGCAAATATATTAGATTCACTTTGGAACTTTGCTAATTTAACCATATGTTTTGTTTTCCACACTGCTATCATGTCATATATTGATATTAGGATTAATAAAATTGAGACTGAAAATATTCCTAGAATTGGAACAAATAAACCTGCTATTCCCCCATATACAAATAATTCTGTTATGTTAGTGGAGAAAACATTTTTACTAAATAATTTTAATAGACCTAGAGTTATTGCTAATATAATTGAAATAATTTGTGGAAGAAATGCAGAAAATGCAATTGTTAAACAAATAAATATGCTTAGGAAAAACCATAATTTCCAAATTTTTACAGATCTAAACTTAATTAATATTAAAGCTATAACTGTTGAAATTATTATTGCAAAGACTATTGGGAGATAACTTTGGCTTTCTTCTACTTCTGGTCTTTCTATATTCAATGGAAGAATAGTTCCTTTTAGATATTCATTTGAAATTAATAATCCTATTATTTGGGCGGCAAAGAAAAGTAAAACTAAAGCTAAAGTTACTGGATAAGTGTGTTTCATCAATAATATTGCTTAATTTTGAGTTTTTAAATGTTTTTATTATAAAATTTAGTAATTATTAACAATTTGGCAAAGATATTTGATGATTTTTTTATAGTTTTTAATCTACTTATAATTAAATAATTAAGCAAAAATTCTTAAAATATTTGCTGGTTTTAAATAACTTTTTCAATGATTTTAAATTTATTTTCCTTACAAAGGCATTCTATATGTGATGGTAGTTTATCTTGAACTATGTAAACTACACCACATTTTTTACATATTGCTTCTTTCATTTTAGTAAATTACTCCTACTAACTTGCTTTTTATATTAGAACACCTTATTTTTTGAGGATCATTAATATTTGAGTTATCTCCTTTAGTTGTAAAGTAAATTCCTTCATTATCCTTATTAATTTCTATTATTCTATGAATTACTATAGCATCTATCCAATTTGCTTTATATGCAATTATGTCTCCTTTTTCTAGTTTATTGCAATCTGCATTTACTTCAATTCCATTATGATTAATATCTAATAATGGGTCCATAGAATTAGTATCTTCAAAACTTGAAATTTTGGCATTATTAACTAAGATTATTATTTTATCAGGAAAAACTTGAATATCTTCTTCTTTAATAAAATCAGAAGGACTTTCTTTTTCATAGTTTTTTGAGAATAATGAGTTAAATGGAAGTTCTTTTATTGAATTTGAGTAAGAAAATGCAGAATTAACTAGAAAACCAAGTATAAAAGTTGATAAAATAATTGGAATTAGTAAAAACTGCTTCATTTTACTACTTTTGAGTAAGTTAATTTATATTTAAATGTTGCTATTTTTAACTACTTTAGAATGGTTTTAAAAACCTAATTATGAATTTTGAAATTCTGAGTTTCTGAAGCTTCCAGTGTTGAAATTTAAGCACTTGAGTATATAAAGAGTTAGTTGCAATTGGGGGGCTTTAACGGAAAGTTGCTTTCAGAAATTTGTCGATATTATCTTTATCATCCCATATTTTTATTACAATTTTGAAATCTTTTTTTGTTATCTTCTTAATCCTTCGTTTTGCTGT
>Ga0209541_10004680_pt1 | contig 24188 bp, 11 predicted proteins | sample RifCSPlowO2_01_FD_184027 | JGI IMG/M metagenome (GOLD analysis project Ga0209541, IMG submission 184027) | Groundwater microbial communities from Rifle, Colorado - Rifle CSP2_plank lowO2_0.1 (SPAdes) (version 2) | ecosystem: Environmental > Aquatic > Deep subsurface > Groundwater | place... | reverse complement strand
TAGGAACAACTGCCAATATGTGGTCAGATTTATTTCTTGCATCTGGTGGCGTGATTAATTTTAATAACGGAGATGTAACTATTACTCACAGTGCTAATGCGTTAGCTTTTGCCGGGAGAATAGGCATGGGTACGGTAACAAATCCTAAAGGACTCTTAGATATCTCAGGAAATGCAGGTAACAATGCCGCTCTTATTGTAAACCAAACAGGATCTGGTACCGCACCTTTAGAAAATCCTTTGAAGGATAAAAACCTAGACGCAGCGAACACCAATGCACTTGATTATAATATGGGCTATACATTTACGCCAAACGTCAATGGGCAGATTACCCAACTGGGTTTGCGATGTGATAGCGGGACTAGAACCGTAAGACTCTTTGATTCCACAGGAACAACAGTATTAACAAGCGCAAGCGTAACAGCGGCAGGGACCAGTACCTGGGTTTACACATCCATAACCCCTTATTCTGTAACTGCAGGAACAAGTTACATTGTTGCAGTTCGCTCGGGAGGCGGTAACTACTGTACTAACGGTCTTGACACTCCTTATACTCAAGGATATGTAACTGTCAATAGTTCGAACTATAAGTCAGCTAGCAATGACATGATAGGTTCTACGCCATACACTACATCCATGTATGGTCAGCCGGATATTACGTTTAGTCCTAGCGTGGTAACTAATGATATCTTTACAGCCTCTTCTTCAGGAACAACAAGATTTGTAGTTACCAATAGCGGGGGACTGGGAATTAATACAGGAGCCAACAATTCAACTCTTCTCGGAACTTTGGACGTGAGACCTAATCTTACTAATGGTGGAACTATAGCTATTGCTTCAATTTCGGGTAAGACTTCGTTTGCAGGATTTCTGGTTGATAACTCCGGTGTAGGCGATATCTTTACAGCTTCTAAGAGTGGTGAAACCAAGTTTGTAATAGACAACAGTGGAAATGCTATAGCCAAGGGTTGGACAGCTTTAGGAACAGCTAGTCCAATTGTTGGTCAACTCCTTGCCATGAACGTGACCTACTCTGGTGCTTGCGGCTTTGGCTGTTATGGAAACGTCTTATCTTATACCTTTGATGCTTCGGTAGCTCAAAATATTGCCACTGGCATACTAATTTCCCCCACTTTGGGGAATGGAGCGAATACCATCACTACTCACAAAGGGATCAACATCTCCAACCCCTCTGGCAGCACCTCAACCGTTACAAACAATTATGCTATCTCGATTGATAACCAAACAAGAGGTTCCAACGACTACGGTATTTACATCGCCGGAGCTGAAACCTATGCCATCTGGGTAGATTCGGGGACGAGTAGGTTTGATGGCAACGTCGGCATCGGACAGGCAACTCCTCTATACAAGCTTCATGTTACAGATGGCAGCATTGCGACATTTTCTGCTCTTTTGGAAAATACCGATACTAGCAATACGGAAAATGTTCTGGGCCTAAAGTTAGGATTTACCGGAAATACAGCAACTACGATGAGATGGATTGATTTTATGAGCGGATTGGGAAGATCACTTGGAAAAATAAGGGGAGGGAATAATATAGCTCAGACTTCTGCAAATACTGTAGTTTATGATGCAAACGGAGGAGATTATGCAGAGTATTATCGCAAAGCGGATCCTAATGAGGCGATTGATTATGGAGATGCAGTTTGTCTCAGCAGACAAGGCGGTGTAACCAGGTGTTTCGGCCAAAACAATTCTCTTCTGGGTGTTATGTCTTATACGGCAGGATTTGTCGGAAACGGCGGGCATGATGGAGATCCCAATTATATTCTCGTAGGTATCGTGGGGCAGCTTGAGGCCAAAGTTGCCTCTGGGAGTGCAGTAATTGAACCTTCTGATCCGGTCACAATTTCTACTACTGATCCAGGCAAAATTCAGAAAGCAACAGCTGTTGGATTTATTCTCGGCTGGGCACTAGGCGATTATGATCCTTCTCAAGTAGCTATAGTTCCCGGTGCAGTTGAAGGGAAAGAGGCTGGAAAGGTCAAGATAAACCTGCTTAATAGTTGGTACGACCCCTCGGTTTATATTGCTTCAAACGGAAGCTTGGCAAATACCAATCCTTTGAGCACAGAGGCGGCGGCATTGAGTCTTGGACTGCCTGGTATTCCGCAGACAACCCAGACTATAATTGGCGGAGCTATGGATCAACTTTCTGATATAGAAATCTTAAACAAAATTGTTAACAGTAAGCAGCAGATTATAGACGGTGGAGCACTGTCGAAGGTTGTTACAGATAGAGTAGTTGCGGGGTTAGAAATTATAACGCCGATGATTACAACCCAAGAAATTTCTCTTGACACAATTAAGCCTGCAACAGGAGCGGACGTTTCTCTTAATCTTTCCGAAGATGGGAAGTTTATAATTAAAGATTCATCCGGAAGTGCAGCAATTACATTTGATAGTCAGGGAAACGGCTTTTTTGCCGGAACTTTGACGGCAGATAAAATTAGAGTAAATAAGATTGAGGAGCCGGAGATAATGTCAACCTCTGTAGCTACGAAAGAGATTAGCGTTGATTCAATAAAAGCGAATGAAAAGGAAGTTTCGCTTAATTTAACTTCGGATGGTCAGTTGATTGTAAAAGACGAAAATGGACAGAAAAATGTGACAATAGACGGGAGTGGAAATGCATTCTTTGCAGGGACTTTGACAGCAGACAAGATAAAAGCAAATCAGATTGAGGGTTTGGAATTCAGTATAAGAGATCAGGTAATAAGCATGAAAGATCTATTAAATCCATCTCCTCTTCCTTCAACTCTCGCAAGCAATTTTGATATTTTGGGTGATGCGACTTCATCTGCCCAAACTGACTTTTCATCAATATTAAATTCCAAGCCATCACTTACACTTTCAAGTCTTAACATCGAGGGTCTTGCTACAATATCTGCAAATCTTAGAGTGAAAGGAAACGGATTGATTGAAGGAATTCTTAATGTAGTAGATACTATTACGACACAGAATGTTATAGTTACTAATATAGCACATTTCCTAGGAGATGTTGTGTTTAAGGGAAATGTATTTTTCGAAGGCAGACCGACATTTAACTCTGATACAGGCGGTTTTGCCAAGATCAAAAAAGGAGACAAGATGGTTGAGGTAAAATTTGATAACGAATACGAAGATACGCCAATTACTCACGCAAGTCTGTATTTACCCGACATAACGAATGATCTCCTGAAGAGTTACAAGGATTCCGGAATCTGTAATCAGAATGAATCAGGTAATGACTGTCAGGATAAAATCCAAGACAAAGTTTTTGAAAACATTTCATTTATCATAGCAAATAAAAACAAAAAAGGATTTGTGATTCTTCTTCAAAAAGAAGCTACCATGGATTTATCCTTCTCATGGATTGCGGTTTCCATAAAGAGTCCAAAAGCTTTTGAGAACAGTAACAGGGAGAAGACAGCAACAGTTTCGGCAAACTTTTCCAACTGATTGACTTATCCGTGTTGTGTTTTTGATCCGAAGAAGTATATTCCAAATACCCCCAGGCATCGATTTAATCAATGATTGCTTTTTTGAGAGGTGCTTGACAGCGGGCTTATAACTCTTTACTCTAAAATAGTAATGGCAAAAGTAAACAGAACTTTTCTGGGAATAAAGTTGCCATCCAAGAAGCAAACCGTAATAGTGTCTATTTTTGTTGGAGTACTTGTGCTTGTCGTAGTGCCTTCTTACTATTTTTATTCACAATATCAAAGAAGCCAAAAACTATTACAGAACCCAACGCTTGGAGCTCAGAAAGAAGTTGAGAAACTTGTTGAGCGTGTTGGGCAACTTATTGAACTGCCGAAGAATGAGGATCCAACTATAGCAACGGTATCTGATAAGAATAAGCTTAAAGATCAGGAATTTTTTAAAAACGCAGAAAACGGAGACAAGGTAATAATTTTTCAAAAATCTGGTAAGGCAATTATATACAGACCATCTATTAACAAAATTATCGAAGTTTCCTCAATTAATCTTTCACAGCAGGTTGATGCCGGCAGTCCCAGCCCAAGCCTAAAGGCCGAAGAGAAAAAATATAAACTTGTTTTATATAATGCTACAAATATTTCAGGATTGACGAAAACGGTAGAAGCAGATCTTAAGATTAAGCTGCCCAATACTGAGGTTGTTCAGAGGGGAAATGCGGTCGGAGAGTATGATAAAACATTGATAGTTGATTTAAAGGGAAGTCAAGGAGAATTCGCAAAAACGCTTGCGAAAGAATTAAATGCTGAAATAGGTGGTTTGCCTTCCGGAGAAACTGAGCCTGAAGGAGCTGATTTTCTTATAATTTTGGTATCTAATTAAAGGGGCTTAATTTTAGAAGAGATAGGAATCTTTACCACGTAGAAATTTTACTCATGTGCTCTAAAGAGGTAAGAATCCCTGCCCAAGACTCTTACCTCGTTACAAAACGTAAAAATTTATTTACGTGGCCTGCCTCCACCTTATCTTACCGCTCGCCTTTTGCGTACTATTCGTACACGGCTCGCGGGGCGATTAACCGGTGGACAGGCAAGACTCCTACCTCGTCTAAAACTGTAAATAGTGCAAAATTTTTTTGTGAAAAAATCAAACAGATTCAACAAAAACAACCATTTTTAGCTTCAAGCATTTTCCTTGACAATCCTTGTGTTTTTTGTTATTAAAATTAAAAGGCAATTAGTTTTATTTTCCTGCCTAAGGAACTATTTGCCGATTTTACAAGAGCATTGCTTATCGTACCTGAAGTTATCATTAAGAGTAACGAAAGCGATGCTCTTTTTTTGCAATACTTACAAATTTATAAAAGTGCTATTGGTACCGAGAGTCCTCTTTTTAAGAGAGATTTAAATTGCTCCCTGCCTTGTTTTACGAGTAACTCCTGTTTATAGTCGGAGATTGTTTTTCTTTCTGCTTTCTTACTTTTTAAAATAGAGAACTTCATAGTTAGAAACATTTTATCACACCTTGTCAAGTATGTCAATCCTATAGCTTAAAACTACTGCCGAAAATTGGTAACCGATAGTAAAATATACGGCATTTAGATTATTATATCAACCCGTTTTTAATTAAACTTATTTATGTGGATAACTTGTTAAAGAGGGGTTTCTTCTTTTCTGCCGAGAAAAGAAACAAAAGCTCTCGCCTAGTCTCGTTTCATGCTTTCAGAATTAAATTCGCTCATCGGGGGATTTCACCCCCTCCTTGATAAACAAGGAATCCCCCTGAATCACTCATTTAATTTCTCATGCACTCAACTTCAAAAAGGAGAAGGGAATTATTTAACGTCCTTTATTCGATTTAAGACTAAGATTCAAAAACTAATATCTGTAACCGATTGCTAGTCACCAGTAGCTAGTTGCTAAATTTCTATTATGCCGATTTTATAATAGGAGCAAAAAAGGAACGAACAGAGGAACTGTAGTTATAAAAAGCATTTGATTTTATAAAGAGCTGAATTAACGCAATCAGATTTTTTCTAAGGTCTTTAAAGTAAACTTTTGGATGACTTCTGTGGTAATGAAGATAGTTCTTAAGATTTGCAAATTTACCGTAAGGAAGAAGCTTTAGGAATACGTCGCTGTACATAAATGGATTTGATTTAGTAGCAAATCTTAAAACATCTTTGGGAAGAAGATTTTTATTTATCATAACTGTTTCAAACTGTATAGATACGCCGTGAAGGGGAGAGCCATATATGTTTTCGTTTTCCTTAGGGAATTTACTTTTTCCTAATTTTTTCTCATTTTTATCTACAAAAAAACATTGTGTTCCAACTGCAATTACTTGCGGATTTGATTTAAGATAGAGCAATTGTTTCTTAAGCCTGTCTTTTGCGCTTACGTCATCAGAATCCATAAATGCAATGAAGTCGCCTTTCGCTTTCTTAATAAGCCTGTTTAAGGTTATTCCTATGCCGTAGCGCTTTATATTGCGGGAAACCTTAAGTCTTTTGTCTCTTTTAGCAAATCTTCTAATGATTTTACATGAATCGTCTTTTGAGTCATCGTCTATTGCAAGTATTTCAATATTCTTATAGCTTTGAGACGAAAGACTTTTTATACACGCCTCTAAGTGCTGTGAGGAGTTATGTACCGGAAGAATAATAGAAATTAGTGGTTTGTTTTTTTTCATTGGGTTTCCAAGTTTGGGGCAATCTATTGATTTAATTGGAGCAGGTTTTCAGATTTTTGTAGTCTATCAGAATTAGAAGAACGTGTCAAATCATTTTTTGAACGGAAAATATATGTAAAAACTATGTAAATCAAGGCGCCGACAGAAAGTAGAAAGCCGATATATTCAAGGTATTGGGGGAGATAAACGATTACTATTGACGATTGACCATTTACCATTGACGATTGATCAATTATCCACCCATTTTCCCAGTTATTTACCATTACATGATTTTTTAATTCTTTGCCGAAAGCAAATGGGAAGGCGAGTTTTAGACCATTGACTATTGACCATTGACTATTGACCATTTCATAAGCTTTCCAGCCGGTTTCGTAAGATTTAGAAAAAGCAATAACACTATTTTTGACTTGGTTACTGTTCAATTTAACAACATAAGAAGAGTTGCCTTCATTTTGGCTTTCTATAGAAACTCTTTGCGATATGGTTTGCCGCTGTCCTTCTTCCATTTTAGATAAAAAGTAATAGGGAAGAGGTATGAATTGAATTGAGGCAAGATCATTTATGCTTTTAGTCCCTTTTATTCCAAGACTTGCAATATTCACATCATACCCTTTTCCGTTGTCTTGCCCGGGCGGAATTAAGAATGTATCTGTTGTAAACTGCGAAGATTTAGATAAATTCGTATACAAATCGCAATGTCTTGATGCTTGATTTAATACGCACATGGTTAGAGGAAGCCCTTGCACGTTGCGGGAAGTTACCAAAAGCAGATATCCCTCCCCTTGTGTAAGATTCAGGTATGAAAAATGATCGCAGGCAGTTCCCTCCTCTGACTCATACTCAATATAATTACCTTTGTCCTTACTTATTATTTTTTTTGAAATCTTGTGGTTTAAAGGAGACTCCCTGCAGTTAATCGAATTTCTCGGAAGCGTTGTTATATCTTGGCTATCCTCTTTATTTCCGGAAAAAGGGATTAAGACGCTGTCTAAATTAGGAGAAATGGTTGAAATGGACTGTTTTATTAAATCTTTTGAGAAAGAAACACCTAAGACAGGCTTAGTTAATGAAAATGAAACGTTTGAGTATTTAACTTTTTCTAAACCTTCTGTTTGAGTGGCGTCTAGAAATACTTTTATGGACAAATTTGATATATTATTTTTTTCAATTCCCAGATAACTTAAATTCGTTTTGAAGGAACCGGAACTTATATTTTTATAACTATAGCTTAAACATGAACCGGTTCTTGAATCAGCCACGCAAACATAAGACAATGGAGTCCCATTATATGTGAAATATGTGGCCAGAAGAATGTCTGAACTTTCTTGATTTACATTCGGAAATAAATTCTCAAGAGGAATAGTCATGCAAACCGGCACTTTTTTTCCAAAAATAATGAATCCATTTGTTTGTCTTTCAACTCCAAAAACTTGGTTTGGGGCTTTTTCTTCACAGGAATAGAGAGAAAATTGGAGTAAGGAGAAATCTGGAGTTTCTATTCGATCCGGAGTAATCGGATATACGGAGATTGTGTTATCAGTCTTTGTGTTAAGCAAAACCGTCCCCGCGGAAAAAGGAACATTTGCCTCTAAGTTGTCTATTGAAAAATTGCTGGTTCTATTTACGCTAACGATAAAACTGGTATCTTTAAAATCAAAAGAAGTACTTATGGGTAAGACAAATTGAGACGAATTTTTATATGGCAGACGGGGGTAAATATTAATTATAATTTTGTTATTTGTTCTTTCTAAAAATAGATCCGCATTGATAAAGTTTTCAGCGTCTATAAGAGAGGGAAAAGAGGCATTATTCTGTTTTTGAAAATTAATTTCTGCTCCTTCTTGCGATATCTTTATTCGGCCTTTTAATATATGACTTTGAGCATCAATTAAATCCCTGAAGGGATAAAAAGTTGCATCTTCGGTTTTTTCCCAAGTTACGTAGTCTTTATATTTTATGTAGGCAAAGTCTTCGTAGTAGGAACCGGATTTGGGAGAAACTTTGGCATAGTTATCAATTAAATATGCGAAATTGGGAATGTCAATCACTTTAAATATTTTTACCTTCCCAAACTCCGCATCTTGTCTTGCGAAATTTTCCTTCTCAAGTTTTTCCAAAAGCTTCTTAAGCTCATCATAATAGAGAATTCGCGCATCATTCTCAGGCGCAATGATGCTCTCGTCCAAAAGAATGTAATGGATATTGTACTTCTCAATTGCTTTTTTAAAAAGCTCATCTGATTTGGAATAAACAGCGTGGGACATCTCTCTATAATACTGTTCATTTAGAGGACTCCATCGGTCGAAATCTCTATTCAGAACAGGCTGTTTTATTCCAAACCATATAAATCCCGCCCCCTGATAGCTTGCTTTGTAAGCTTGTCCTGAGGCGGTCGTTGGATACCAGTCGTAATATGCCCATCCCCATGGAGATTGAATAGGAAGATCCGCAATTCTTCCGTTATCCTTTTGGCGATTAAAATAAGAAAACACATCAAAATAATAACTCGGTACCTTAATTCTCATAAGCGGACTTATTAAATTACCATTGAATGCAGGCATCATATAATAAATCAGAAGTCCGGAAATTAAAACTATCTGAAATATAAGCCCGAATTTTATAGAAAAAGAGGGAAGTTTTTTAATGAGTGAAATAATTGCCATCTGTCCCAGCGCAAAATAAAGCGAGAAAACAAGTATAAAAATGCCCAGCACCTTATCGGCGGGAAATCTGAAAGCTTCCTTAAAAAGAGGTACAACCTTTTCAAAAAATCTATACAAGGATGAGGTAGGAGGATTATCATTTATAAGAAAAAACAGGACGAATATCAATACGGGAAAAAATGATAAAGCTATCTTATTTTTTTTAACTATACTATAGATTAAGCCTAAGATCCCCACAGACGTAAAGAAAAATCCTATTATAGTAACATAAGGTTTATTCAAATAATCAATCCATACCGATAAAAGATTCCCAAAGTGATTGCCCCCCATATATGCGCCCCAATCAAATAAGAAATTTTTAATAAGAGCGATGTCTTTTGCATTTCCAAACTCTTTGTTATACAAAAAAGCTTGAGGAGAAAAAAGAGTATTTATATTTGCATAGGTGACGCTGGCACCGGATGTTAATACAAAATAGACATTTGGAAGTATCCAAAATGAGTTAACAAGAAGGCTTAAAAGTATTAAATTTATTGTTTTTTTAAAAACAAAGAAGCCTGACTTGCCGGCAGGCAGGCCTTTTTTAATAAGAGTCGGCAGAGATAAAGCAAAAAGATATAAAAAAAGGCAGGCAAATGTTATATACCAAAGTGTTGCGGCATAAGCCATGGGAGCTGAAAAAAACATTACAAGCGCAAATAAAATAACAATCTTTCTATTTGGAACAGTCGAACAAAGATATTGAGTAGCAAATAGAAATATCCATGGGAGCATGGCGTACTGAGTGGTAAACATTTCAAAAGGTACGATAAATTGCTGGATGGTGCCTAGATTTAAAAGATAAAAAAGACCGCCCAAAAAAGAGGCAGTTTTATTTTTTAGAACGAATTTTTGGAGAAAAAAGTACATTCCGACCGGACCAATAATTAAATTCAAAAATATGTATGAATATCTAAGGAAGGAAAGTGGCATAAACTGATCGAAAATATATAGAAGTATTACACGGGGAAGGTCTGACATGTGTGAATGGGCGGCTACTGCGCCAAGTCCTTGTTCCGATCTAAAGACTCCAAAAAAAAGCCTTTGGAAATTCAGTCCGAAATTAAATTCCGGATGAAGCGTATCCCATCCGGAAAGAAAAGTCCCAGGAGTGTAGTTTTTAAAAGCAAGAAATAAAGCTATAAGAAAAAGCGTAATCACGGGAAGATTGTTTATTATTCTCCTTGCCATAAATATAGTTTACACTGATTTTATTAAAGGTTCAAAAACTTATTGGTTACATGAAGGTCGGTTTAATAACCAAAAAAGGCAGAGTATTTAGTCCTGCCTTTTTAACTCCGATTTATCTATAGATATATAGGATCTTATTTGCTAATAGTAACGTTAGTTCCGTTAAAAGTAGCAATACCTGCATCCACTAATTGGAATTGATATCTTGGTGTTCCATCCTGATTATTGCCCCATTGATTTCTTACAACTACTACAAAGAGCGTTGAGTGAGCATTTTCAGGACTGTCGGTTATTCCAACATAGCTTTTTTCAGGTGTTCCTGCAGCTTGTCTAAATAACCAATGCCCAAGTAAACCGGATTCCTCTTTAGGAAATTGTGCAGAGTAAGGATTTGCATCAAAACTTCTTCCTGTTGCGGTAAATCCTCTTTTAACTTCTACCTGACCAAGTTCATCTTTATCCCATGCTACGACATCCGGTGTTGCATTAAGGAATAAAGCGACTACTGATCTTCGAGGTCCTCCTTCAAGTTTTCCTATTCCAGGAATTATGACTTCTTGCCCTTGGAAGACCCTCCAAGCGTACATATCTCCCTGGACGTTACATTTAAAATCTTCTGTTGGACAAAAGTCATTATAATCATAGTTGTATCCTGCAAGCCTGTCTCCTTCTTGCCTGCCTGTATTAAGAGCTTTTTCCCAATCGGAATAGATTGAAAGATCTTTATTAACAGTTCCAACTAAGATCTTTGGATCTGCGCTAACTAAGGTTGCGTCGGGTGTGAAACCTTGTGGCAAAGTCATATTGACTTCCTGTCCGTCAGGATTTCTCAAGATCCATTGATTTCCGTTTTGTTCTGCTGGTTGGAAACCTTTTGCGTCTGGAGTAGGTGTTCCTGCTGCCTCGTTTGGAGTTGGTGTTGCAGTTATAGCTACTGACGGTGTTTCCATTGTTCTAACAACAGCTGGATTCGATGGGCTTGACGGCTCCATCGCTTTTGTTATGCCAAACGCTCCTCCTCCAACTATCGCGGCGGTTAGCACAAATGGAGCTGCTTTTATACCTAATTCTTTAACACTTGCCATTATTTTTCACCCCCCTCATTATTTTTATAAGATTTTTTTCTCAAGAGGAATCCTAATGCACCGGATGGAATAAGTCCAATCAAAGGCAGCATCTCCGGTCCTGTTGCAGGAGTAGTTGTAATGGCAGGAGCAGGAAAAACTTTAAGTCCGCCTTTAGTTTCTCCAAGAACAGGTTTTTGTATGCAAAACTGTGAATTATCAGAACTTTGCTGACCGTTATCAGATGTTGCCATCACCTGGTTCACAACACAAGTGATTCCCTGATCTGATGGAATCTGTCCTTGGTCAGCCGTTTTTGCCGTAACAGTGAATGTTTTTGATTCCCCGGCTGTCAAATTTCCTACATCAAAAGTTAAAACTTTTGTATTTGAATCAAAACTTCCGGGGCCTGAAACAAAGCTTACAAACTGTGGAAGAGTGTCCTTAACAGTCGTTTTATTAATAGTAGAACCGCCGGTATTAGTAACTGTAATGTTGAATGTTACTGAAGAAGCCGGTGCAAATTTTGGGTCGTTAATATTAAGATTATCTACAAAAGATCCTGTTTGAGGATTTTTGATAGTCTTATTAATAACTACATTTCCAACCTGCACACATGTCTGCCCTCCGCCATATATAGGCTGGCAGGCAGTATCTGCACGGACACCTTGTGCAAATGCCATAAAAGCAAAAATCGCGAGCGTTAAAATGGAAAGAAAAATCTTGTTTATCATAAAAATGATACTGTAACTATATAGAATAGTTAGGCAGTATCAGCTTCGTGAAAGCGAGAATAACATATAATATAGGATGTGTCAAGTGTTAAATTGGCTCTTGACAACTAAACTTAGGTATGGTGTAATACTCTTGGTTTTAAATCTTCAGGGAATCCCACGCTTTGTAATCACAGATTTGATGAACCGAATTTTATTCAATTAGTTTAATTATAAGTTCCTTATTTTTCTTTCTATAATATGGTGTATAAAAAAGCTCCGGCAAAAAGCAAATCTATTGAAGAAATTGTAGGCAAGCCTGCGCCGAATGTCCATAATGGAGAAGTGTCACCGCAAATGCGGGATCCCGCTGCGGCGGAAAAAGTTCAAAAAGCTGAGGAAAAAGAACAGGCCGTACCAGCCCCAATAGTTCGACAGCCCGCCGTGAGAGAGCCCGTAAGAGAAATGGACGATTTGTCTGCGCAGACCCAGGAGGTTTCGGGAATTTTAGATATTCAGCATGAAGGGCACGGATTTTTGCGGCCAAAGTTTATTCCTTCAGCTCGCGATGTTTATATTTCACAGTCTCAAATAAGAAGATTTATGTTGCGCCCCGGGGATTTGATTGAAGGGATTGGAAGGCCTCCAAAGGACACAGAGAGATACTACGGACTTTTAAAAGTAGAAAAAGTAAATAACATTCCCGCAGATGATTCGATAAAGCGTCCGTATTTTGATGACCTTACTCCAGTTTATCCAAAGAAACAAATAATACTTACATTTGGAAAACTTCCTTTATCTACCAGAATAATCGATCTGGTTGCGCCAATTGGTTTTGGACAGCGGGGAATGATTGTTTCTCCTCCTAAGGCTGGAAAAACCACAATTCTTAAAGAAATCGCGGCAGGAATTTCTCAAAATTTCCCAAAAGCACATTTAATGGCCGCTTTAATTGGAGAAAGACCGGAGGAGGTAACAGATATAAGTCAGTCGGTTAAAGGAGATGTGGTTGCATCAAATTTTGATGAGCCGCCCGAGAAACAGACAAAAGTCGCCGAGATAACTTTGGATCGGGCAAAAAGATTGATTGAGATGGGAATAGATGTAATTATTCTTCTAGACTCAATTACTCGTTTGGCTCGCGCATACAACCTTTCTGTTGCCCCATCCGGCCGAACTTTAACAGGAGGATTTGATCCGGCGGCGCTTTGGCCTGCAAAAAGATTTTTTGGAGCGGCAAGAAGCTGTAAGGAAGGCGGATCCCTGACAATTATCGGAACTGCTCTTGTTGAAACAGGTTCGAGAATGGATGATTTAATTTACGAAGAGTTCAAGGGTACAGGAAACATGGAGCTTCATTTAGACAGAAAATTGGCAGATCGAAGAATTTTCCCAAGCATAGATGTAGAAAAATCCGGAACAAGACAGGAAGAGCTCTTACTTTCGGAAGACGAACTAAAAAAGGTTGTTACAATGAGAAGAATGCTTGATATGCTGTCTTCAGAAGAGCGAACAAGCATTCTCGTAGATAGGCTTTCAAAGACAGAAACCAACGAAGAATTTCTAGGGTCTCTGGGAAAATCCTAATTCAACCTCTATTTAATTTAATTTGACATAACGCTTCCAATTTGCTAATCTTTTTATTTGAATATGCATAAACATCCGATATACAAGCTCGCTAATCTTCTTTCTAAATTTTTCTCCGAACTTTCCCCCTTTTTAATTTTTTTTTATTCTTATATCAAGAAAAAAATCCTAATATTATCCGTTTTTTTTGAAAAGAATAAGAATACTCTGGTAAAGCTTTTTACTATTAAGAGGGGCCGATACAATCGGTCCTTTCTGCATTTTGCAGCTATGGTGGTTTTGGGAATCGGTGTTTTATTGACACCATTTTTGGCAAGTACTTATCCCGTTTTTTTAAGCAGTGCCGCATCAAATTTGGATTTTCCTTCCCAAGCCCAATCGATAGTTGTAGGAGAAGATGTTTTTAAAACAGATGTTTCGCAAAAGCCACGGGACAAAATAATAATTTATATGGTTGAAAGGGGAGATACTATTTCTACAATTGCTCGCAAGTTTGGAATTTCCGAGGAAACGGTTAAATGGGCGAATGATTTAACCAATGACAATATAACAGTAGGAGATGAGTTAAGAATTTTACCGGTTACGGGAATTTCTTATAAAGTAGTAAAAGGTGATACGGTTTTTTCTATTGCGAAAAGGTTTGATACAGATCCTCAGAAGATAGTTGACTTTCCTTTTAACGACTTTGCAAATCCTGAAACCTTTTCTTTAGTTGCAGGTCAAATGCTTACAGTGCCTGACGGTGTTAAACCATCTGAAATACTTACTACTCCCCGAAGACAGGTATATATAGTGCAGGGACCTGTTTCGGTTTCATCCGCAGGGTTTACTTGGCCGGTTCGCGGTACTGTTGGTCAATTGGCATCATGGTATCATATGGCAATCGATATTCTTTCTCCAATTGGGACTCCGATTGTTGCAGCACAATCAGGAACAGTGTCAAAGGTAATTCTTGGTACATGGGATGGCGGGTACGGAAACAATGTATACATCTCAGACGGTGCAGGGACTCAAACTCATTACGCGCATATGTCAGACGCAAACGTATCGGTTGGGGACAGCGTAACTGCCGGAAAGACAGTAATAGGATGGATTGGTATGACAGGGAGGACAACGGGCCCTCATGTTCATTTCGAAGTCATCAAAAACGGAACCTTAGTTAACCCCCTTCCATATCTTCAATAAGTTTTTTTATCAATCAAATTTGGTGGACCTGAGGGGAATCGAACCCCTAATCTCTTCCATGCCATGGAAGCGCGATAACCGTTACGCTACAGGCCCTTGCTTGCCATCTGAAGCTTTAGCGAAAGATGGTGGACTATGGGAGAATCGAACTCCCGTTTCCGCAACCTGCCCGCCGCTTCGTGGACCTGCCGAGAATCGAACTCGGAACTCGGTCATGCGAAGACTGCGGTATACCATTTACCTACAGGCCCGCGCTTTGGCAGGCGGGTGCGAATGCGGCGCATTACCACTGTGCTAACAGCCCGCAATCCAATATATTTTAGCATATTGCAATATTCAATTCAGTAGTTTATAATAAGAGTGAAACATAGGGAAAAACCTCGACTGTCTTCTCTGGTTCCAGATAAGAAGAAAAGGGAATCCCAAGAAAGATGGAATTCAGAGAGGAGGTGAACCACAATATCAGCGATTAGTGAATAGAAACTAGTGTTTAGTTTTAACTAACTACACGCTATACGCTAATAACTAGACGCTAACATTAATGGCATTTCAAGATCAAACATTGGTTTGCAAGGATTGCGGTAAAGAATTTGTCTGGACTGCATCCGAGCAGGAATTTTATAAACAAAAGGGATTTGAAAACGCACCGGTTAGATGTCCAGACTGCAGGGCTCTTAAAAAATCAAGAATGAATGAGGATAGAGGGCAACGGCAGATGTACGAAATAACCTGTGCAGAGTGCGGTAAAAAAGATACTGTTCCTTTTAAACCCTCAGGAGACAGACCTGTTTTGTGCAGGGATTGTTTTAGAAAAAAACAGAACAGATAAATTCAATTAGTAGGTTCTATTGAGACCGTCGCGAGGATTTAGTTGCTTCTATTGGCGGAGGAATTTTAACGGGAGGATTTTGCGGCGGAAGCTGGGATTCTGAAGAGCTTATGCCAAGAGGTTCTTCAGAACTTGGAGTTGGACCTTGGGCAGTTTCGCCGGAGATCCTTTTTGCCAGATCTTCGATTTCTTTTGAGATTTTATCAAGATTAGGTTTATCGTTTGCAACAAGTCTTCTTACTGTTTCGTATTGAGCCATCGCGTCATTTAGATTTCCTTTTTCCTGAAGAGCGTGTCCTAAATTATAATAAGCATTTGCAAAATCCGGTTTTAGAGTTGCGGCAATCTGGAATTGCCTGATTGCATTATCCCATTGCCCCAGCTGATAATATATTCCTCCTAAGTTGATATATTCTTGAGGATTGTTTGGATCAAGAGCAATTGCCTGTTGATTTGCAAGAATAGAAAAGTTATCTGCATTTTGCCCAAAACCTATTAAACTCCTATAAATAGAAGAAAGATTCTGCCAGTTAAGCATTGTTTGAGGAGCATAAGTAACCGCAGTTCGTCCCGCATTTATTGACTGCTGAATCAATGTAAATATTGTCTGTTGAGTTTGAGTACTGGGCGATGAATTGGCAGGCTGTTGGGCTGCAAGAGAATTTGCCAAAGCCAAGTTAGTTTGTGAGAATATTCTATAATATGCATCTCTGTATGGAAATATTTGAATAGCACGGACTTGTTTCTGATAAGTTAAAGATCCGTTATTCGCAGAAGCAGCAATTAGCGATTCCTGAAACAATGTATCGGAAATAACATATCTTCCGCCGAAATACCCAATAAGACTAATCAAAATTAAAACAAGAACAAATATTATTACAGGGAGCACCGACTTTTTATGTTTTGATAGAGACGGATCAAAGGCAACCAGGCCTTTCTGAAGTGCTACAAGCTGAAGTTCGACATCAAAGAATCCTTCAGGCTCTCCCTTGGGAGAATTAGCCCGAAGACTTGAGAGGATGCCTAAGAGTATAAAAAAAAGAGCTAAAATCGAAAAAGAAAAGGGGAGTAGGAAGCTTGCGATAATGGGAACTAGAAAGAGAATAAAAATAAATCTAATTTTAAATATTTTATAAATAAGAAATATAAAGAGTAAGACTCCTAAAATACCGGTCGTTGCTAAAAGTTCAAAGAAAAGATTTGATGATCTAAAAAAAGTTAAAGCCCAAAGATTCGGGTTTTGGTTGAATGCCGGCTGTTTAAACCTTGTAAAATCAGTTACATAAGTGCCGAAGCCTGAGCCAAATAAAAATCCCTGGAAAACTCTTCCCGTATCTTGAGAGATTGCTGCAACTGATGTTTGGAAACCAGTTTCAAAGGGGAGCGTGAGGAGACCGCCATTTTGAGGAGGTGTTTTAAAAAGAAGGTAAGAAGATATTAATAGTCCAACTATTATAATTATCGCACCTGCAGCAAAGAGAATTGAGTTTCCTTTTTTTTCATGTCCTGAGGGATCAACATAGCTTGTGACCGAAGAATCCGAGGATTTTCGTTTTGAAAAAAGCGGCAGCGCAAGATAAACAGCAAGGGGGAGAACCAACAAAAGATATAAAGCTTGATCAAGAAGCGATCCGAAAGGATTGAAGGTTTGGAATTTAGCAAAAGAAAAAGGAAGAACGTAAATTTTTAAGAACGATAAAAGAGATAAAATAGAAACAATACCGGCTCCGGTAAGAAGAGAAGTAATTAAAAGAAGTACAGAATTTTTATCCTTTGCCGTATTTACAATGGCAAAAAAGGCGAGCATTGAAAGAAAGAATGGCACAAAAGAAATAAGAGCATCGGCTCTGTTGACTGCAAAAGCCGAAGATACAAGCAGGGAAAGCGTAAAAAGCAAAATCAGTAAATCAAAAGGGGTCCTTCTTAATATAACTTGGCCTTTCACTAAAGATTTTATTCCGAATACAAGTAAAATAGTAAGTATTACTGTGCCCAATAATATTTGCTTGGGAAGAACAAATGCATCTGTTGTTAAAGTCAAAAGAAAAAATGGAAAAATCAAAAGAAGAAGTCCTAAGAGAAACAAAGACACGTCTTCTAAATAAGATGCAATTTCTGTTTTTGATTCATTCATATTATTTAATCTATCAGTATAAATATGTAATGTCAAGAGCAACTTTTGACAGCTTTCATAAAATCAATTAATTACGAACCAGTTAAAGGGAATGTCTCTCCTCAACGGAGTATTAACGCCAATCGTAAAAGACAGTCCGGGAATTTGGCGCAAAAGAAATAGAACAACATTGTCCGTGTTTATTCTGGGAGTAATATAAATTAAAGACTTTTCTGTAACTAAGTTATTATTAATAGTTAATTCTTTTTGATACGCACTTATTGTCGCAATGCCAGCAGATCCGGTAGCTATTATTTCGGTTTGGGAAATTGCCAAAGCAGGTTTTGCAATTGTTAAATTGAGTTTTCCAAAAGTTCCGCTGCCTGAAGCAACTAAATCCCCAAATTTATTAAGAGAGAGGATAGAAGAACCCGTTGAATTTTTTACAACAAGATTAGAATTGCCGGATCCATCGGCTAGATCAAAGATTAAGTCCTGATTGGGAATAGGAGCAATAATATTTGAAGCAAATTTCCCCCAAACCGTAACATTTTTTGCAAACTCAGCGTTTCCCGAAACTTTTAAATTGCCGTTTACATCGATATATACCAAACCACTTAAAAAGGATATTCCTCCTTGTTTAAGGGGCTGTATTTCAAGATCATGCCCCAAAACATTTATCGAGCCGTCTGCAAGTATCAAATCAGATCCCACAAAGAGCTGTCCTCCAACAGATATGTCGGTTACAGAAGATGGGCCAAGCGCAATAAGACCTTGTGCAAAACTTGCGGTTGTTGCTTTTAAATTACCTATATATACAAATTGTGAAGACAGAGTTGAAATGTCAATATAGTCAAGAATGGGAGAGGTAGATAATAGGGAACCTTCGATTTCATCAGCAATTATTTTTTGAGCTCGTAAAGTTCCACTTACCGATGCATCGGCCGAAGAAAGAGTACCGCTGAAAGTTGCATTTCCGCTGTTGTCTATAGTTGCTACGGCACTTCCCGATGAATTTTGAATAACAAATGAAGAATTTTGAGAAGGGCTGAGCTTGACCGTCAGATTTCCCTGAGCAAGAGGACTTATAACATCTGTATGGAGTTTTTCGATACTAGCAATTGGAGAGATAATATTTACTTGATTTTTAGTCAATAAATCCTCAATTACCGCGGTTAAATATTCTTTTAGATTTTTTCCTCCTATCAAAACTTCCTCGGAAGTTAAATTTAGAGAATCAACAGTTATATTTTTAGCTTTTATAGTCCCAGCGCTTAAACTATCAACAAGGAGACTATTTATATTGTTAATTCCAGAAAACACATCATTCCTTGCTTTTTCAAAAGCTGATACTAAGGGAGGGTTTGGATCGTAATAGCCTATACTTAATAAAATAAGTATTTTTCCCGTGCAAATCTTGTTTGAATCAACCAATCCAAAATTTTCCGAAGAATAAGAAGTTGTACAGTCAGAAGAGTTAAAAGACTCAAGCGCTCTTCCTACCATAGTTGTCGGTTTTATTGCTTTTGCGCCGACACCCGGAATAGAAGAGGAGGTAAGCAGATCTCCTGGTTTAATATCGCCATTAATGTTTGAAACCTTGGTTAAAACTTCCCCAACAAGTCCAACGGGAATAGATCTTTCTCCTAAATTTTCTCCTCCCAGAAAGCTTGGATGTTCGGACGCTATCCCAACAATATTTTCTGATTTCTTGTCGCATGGATAAACTAGGCCATCGATGTTAAGGCATAATACGGACTCAAAATCTATATTTTGATTTTTGTCCTTTTTCATATATTCTGCAAAATCGGCAATTCCGCTCGTTTGATAGGTTACGCCTGTTCCTCCAGATGCTCCTTTTATCATCCCCACGATTCCTATTCCAGATTGTTCAAAAGTAACCCATTTATTTGTTGAACTTGTATTTGCAGATGAATTTCCAAGTTTTATAATAAGACCTGAGGAATTTACGCCATTGTCGGTATTAAATATTTGTGCTGCTGCGGTTGCGGCTTGGGGATCTTGAACATCAAGTCTAAAGCTGGGATTAGTTGTTCCAAGCCCAACGTTTCCTCCGATTTGATTCCACCAGCTTGTTATAGAAGGAAGCTGCGCCCAGGAAAGAGTTCCGGATCCGTTCGTTTGTAGAAAATATCCATTATTTCCTCCGGAATTTGGCCAAGTATATTTTATGCCACTAAATGTCGTAATTGCAGATGGACTGGATAAATTAAGATTTCCCGAAATTTTTAGATCTCCGGCTGAGGATAAGGTATTAAGAGCTGAAAAAAACTCAATGTCTCCGGAAGAAACAGATTGTATCGCGAAAACTCCTTTTCCATTTGCGCTTACCGACAAATCAGAGGCTTGTGAACTGACAGAAATAATTGGATTTATTCCCGAAAGAACGATGTCGCCGTCAATTGTCGTATTTCCAAAATTATCGACCGTAAACTTAGCGATTCCGCTTGAGGAAGCGCTAATGAGTGGTCCTATATCGTTTTGATTGATAGTTAAAGCCGATTGACCACTTGAAGTGGCTAAAATACTTAGCAAATCATCTACCTCAACGCTTCCAGCCGCTGTTTGTATGTTGTTATTGTTTGAGCTATTATGTAGTGGTTTTTGTAAATCAATTGTTCCCAAGCCATCCGGGTTCAACTCTACATTTGTGTTGCTTCCCAAAGCCGTGGTGAGGGTTAAAACATTGCCGGATATAATAAACTGGCTGTCTAATGTTTGAAATGTGTGGGCAGTTTCTCCTCCAATAGAAAGATTTCCGGATGAGTCCAAGGCTAAAACAACGTTTGAATATCCTCCGGTTGTGATTGGGTCAAGTCCTCTTAATTTTTGTGCATTGCTAGCAAGAGATACGTTTGAAATTTGCTTTCGTGGAAATAATTCCTCGGTTTGACCAATTGTTACTCCAAGCCACAAAGAAGGGTGAAGAAGAAAAATATTTTGAGGAATTTGAGTTTTATTTCCCAAAGTAACTAGGAACTCGCCATCTTGATTTGGTTTTATGCTATTTACTTCTTGCCACAAAAGAGAGGATCCGGAAGCCTGAGGGTCATTATATATTGAAAATCTTACTTGCGTTTCATTTGTTATTGGTCTGCCAAACGAGTCCGTAAGCTTATCTTTGAATGTTAGAACTCTCGGAGCAGCAAATGTGAGATCACTCAACACCTCCTTTTTAACATTCCCGTCTTGGAAAAATTTTTGATAAGCTCCAAATCCAAGCATTGACATGAATATAATCAGAAGCGAGAAGTGAATATAATGAACAAATGTATTATTCCGATACCTTAAATACCATTTTGGTCTATTGTGTAGAATCTGATAGACAATTTTTTTGGGTAGTGAAAAATATTTTGTGGATACTGCAAAAGGAGCATAAAATGATTTCTTTATATTTGGAATGCCTAAAACAGGGTTGAAAACTGTTGGAATCTTTAGAAAATTTTCTTTGAAGACTGGCTTTTTCTTAATTACCCATAAAGCATATTCAAGTTGGCTAATAGTTGAGATTAAGTTTTTAATCAAAAAGTCGATAGAGCCATTTGTAAATCTGATAGACTTTTGAAAGAATCTTAGGGGAGGAAAAATAGAATATTTTATATCTTTGTCTGGCGGAGCCAGATCCCGCTTCACGAGACTTTCTCCCGGCAGAGCCCCTTTTTCTTTAAGAGGATATGTGAAAAATCCTTGGGGGAAAGGAGTTTGTTTATTGGTAAAACTTTTAAGATTTTCATAATTTTCTATAATTCTTTCTTTTATAGCCCAACGCACGAAATTTCTAATTGAGGATAGCTTTCTATTAATCGTTAAAGGAGAAAAGCCCTTCGAAAGCAGTCTTTTTTTATATTCTTCAATAATTTCAGGATTTATTTTATTGAAAATATTTTGGTCTTTTATGTTCCATGCATCTTTTATATTCGTAACCATCTGCGCCCAGTCTAAGAATTGTCTTATATCGATTAAATAATTTTTCATTGTAACACTGGAAGAACCACCGGAGTACAAATGGTTTTTAAACTTATTTAAATGCCAAGGGTCTTTATCTTTTTCTTCGGGAGTGAATTTTTCAAACGGAGACACATCTATGTAGCCTTGCTCTTTCAAAAATAAAAAAAACTTGCGAATTGAAGACATGTATCTATCTAGAGAAGAAGCAGAGACCCTGTCCGTATTGGATCTTTTAAAATTTTCTATAATATCTGCATTTATTAATTTAGGATTAAAATCAAAAAAATAATTTTTTTTTGACCAATTTATAAAGAATTTTAAATCAGACGTATAATTTTTAACAGTTGACTTGGAGGATGGTTTGCTTTGCGATCTTAAATAGGCTTTGAACAGGCTTAATAAGTTCATTTTAATTTACGATAAAAATTTTGTGAAAACTTACTATTAGCTTTGAGATTATACTGATTATATCGATTACATGAGAATTATAATATATAAATTAGAATAAGTTAAAAGAGAGTGGTTTGTCAAGAACCCAGAGTAAGTTGATATTGATTGCATTTGTTATCATTTGTTTCACTGAGTATGTTAGATATTGTTTGTGAAAAAGTACGAAAAAAATATGAAACGATATTTTCCATTATTGTTCATTAAATATTCGTATCATGCCCTAATAGGAATATTTGTTTTTATATCATTCAGTATCATTTTCTATAGTTACCTACCTGTTATAGTTTGATACCCTTCTTTAAAAGATTCTCAGTTTTTGCCATTTTGTCTTTTTTTTCATTTATGTCTGTACTTTTTACCTAACCCCAGCCACTTTACTAGAGGATTTGTATTAGCGAACCATGCAAGAAAGTGATAGGTATTTATAGTTTGCAGATTAGACTGAAGATAAAGGAAGAATGATATATTGTCTATTTTTTTCCGTCTTAAATAACTAATTCTAGTAGGTTTTAGATCTTTTCTTAATAAATATAATAATAAATCCGGCGATTGTCAATATAGCAAGTAACTTAATGGGAATTGCTATAAACCTAATTTCTCTATAAAGATTTGTTGAATCATTGTAGTTGAGATACAATTCGGCAGTATAGATTCCCAACAGAAACTTCTCCTGCCAAACAACGTCGTCTTTTAAGATTTCCAAAGCACTCTTTCCCAGAATATTAGCTTGCCTAAGATCTATTTTTCCGACAGTTTGTCCAAAAATGTTATTAATAATAATATAGCCAGAAGTAGTTATAAAATTCTTTCCGATATTTTCAATTTTAAGATTGAATTTAACCGGTCCCTGCGAAATAAAAGGTGAAGTTGAAAAATCTATGATATTAGCTTTATATCCTTGCGGTTTTATGGAAATAAGAACATTCGTACCTATTCCTTCGATGATTCTGGAGTAATTGGAGCCAAGCTTGTCTTGATTTTGAGTAAGAAAAACAATGGAAAAATAGTGGTCTTCATGTTCTTCTTCCCGCGGAAGATCGATCAAAATCGTTAAATTTTTTTCTTGCTTGGGTGAAAGCATAATTTTTGGTATAGCTTGGTTATCTTCCATAATCTTTACTCTTTTAACAAAGTTAAAATTTTTAGAAGTATAATCTGAGTATAAAAGGTATTTAACCTGACCGGAATTGTTATCGTCAGCCACAAATGGTTTTAAAACATAACCTAATTCAACAGGGTTTTCGGATAAATTCTTAATTCTAACTCCAGTTTTCACAAGGGCCGGCGGATTTGCTTTGATCTTTATAATTGTCGGATAAATGCTAAGTGAGTAGCCCGAAGCATTAGTAATCTTCGGTGTAAATAAAAGTATAATTATTAAAACAGAGCCGGCTAAAAATATTTTCGATTTGAGTCTCATTATAGATTAGGAATCGCAATAAAAATTATAGAATTTGAATAACTGCTTTCGGCTTGATTATTTGATATATTAACTTTATACTCTATTTTAGCTTTTTTAGAATCAAAACTGTTAATTATTGCCTGATAACTTTCGGATTTTGAATCATTTGCAAACTGCTTAAAATAGTCTGCCTTTGAAAAATCATCCGTGCAGCCAGAACTATCTGCATTTTCACACCTATAGCCAAATCCGAAAGATAAATTCCCAGACCATTGAGCCGAAGAAGTTTCGGAACAGGTGCCATTATCGCAGGTTGTATCCGGTATTGAATTATTACTAACATCAGTTAATTGCCGATTTGCAAATGCAAAAACAGAATAACCTCGTGAGGATCCTTTTGAAATAATAAGATCGGTTGTTCTAAAAACGGGATTTGTTGGAGTAAGCGAACCATAATCAACCAAAGTATTTGATATCGAGAACGCAAAAGGTTGCTTATCTTCAATATTTTCAAACTCAGTAGCTACTTGGTAATTTTCGCCAGGATATACGTTCGCAGTTTTACTAGGGCTTTTGTAAAAAGATTCGGCGGAAGGTTCGCCGGGATTAACAAATGTTTTCTGTTCGATCTCTCCGCCCTGCAGAACATAGGAGCTGTTTGATGCACTCTGAGCTATTGTTCGATTTCTTAAAATTATAAACGCAATGATTATCAATATTAAAGCCGGAGCAATTTTGAAATATCTTGAGACTGTTTTCATAAAAGCGGTTATTCTTCTTCGCGGAGTTTTTCGGTTTCTTCTATGACTTCTTCCAATTTTTCTACATCTTTCTTTTTCAATTTTGGTTTTT
>Ga0209541_10004679_pt1 | contig 24190 bp, 28 predicted proteins | sample RifCSPlowO2_01_FD_184027 | JGI IMG/M metagenome (GOLD analysis project Ga0209541, IMG submission 184027) | Groundwater microbial communities from Rifle, Colorado - Rifle CSP2_plank lowO2_0.1 (SPAdes) (version 2) | ecosystem: Environmental > Aquatic > Deep subsurface > Groundwater | place... | reverse complement strand
GAAGCTGACCAGATATATGGGATAAGCATGCAACAGGGTATTTCAAAGATAATTGGGTTGAAATTGTAATCCTCCAAGCAAAATCTATCGGGTTTAAAATCACTTGAAAAAATATGAAATCTGGCTTTTTGATTTGCAGAGATTTTGATTTTGTGAATCGATAATTTACAAGATTATTTCTTTTGGATAAGTCGATTAATTTCTTCTTCCAATATTCAACTTTCTTATCGATTATCTGTTTAGTGTCCATTCTGTTATCTCCTCTTGCCAATCTCCTTTTGAAATTTATCTCTTATTTCATTAACCTTTTTCTCGTTTAATTTTATAATAACGGATTTACACCTAACTAAAAATTCAGGAACTTTCTGAATCATTTTATTATATTGTTCATCTGGAACAGTTCTATCGATATAATATTGAGAATCAACTCTGGCTTTTAATGAGTCCTCTGTAAGATTTAATTCACTTTCCTCAAAAAACTCGTTTAGAAATCTTTTTGCAAATTCAATAGTGCAGGAATGAATTTCACATTTTACGCCCAATTTCATCAAGACAGCGTATAATGAGAAATAGATTGTGTAGTATGCTGTTGAGATTTTCCAATCTTTGATTATGTTTACCCTCATTGATTCAAGAGCCTCTTCAGCTTTCTTGATATAAGCGCTTGCTAAATCTGAATTTGGTTCAATTAAACCTAATCCTTCTTTTTTTCCTGCACACCATTTTATTTTATCCATTTTTGAATACCCTCTGTATAAATTGTTCTACATTTAGAAAAACCACATGATTTTTTAAAACTTCTTTTAGAAGAATATCTTTTGTCAGATTCTTCTCAAATATTTTCAGAGGATAACATTTAATGCTTATTTCTATACCCAAATTTTTTGAGACTTTTTTTATTTCGTCATTGTTGTAACTTCCTACAATAAAAATATCCAAATCAGAGCCTTCTTTTTCTAATCCTTTAACATAACTTCCAAAAATTATGCCAATTCCTTTAATGTGAGGAGTGATCTTTTCTATTATTTCTTTAATTAAAAGTTTTTTTTCTAAAAATGCAATCGCTTTATATTGTTCTACGAAAGCAAGATACCGTTTAGTGAACTCGCTTGGATTTAATTTAAATGTCTTAATCTTACCCTTAGTTTTTGATTCTATAATTCCTTTATCTTCCAAATCCTCAAGAATAAGCTGTGATGTTCTTGGACTAATTTTCAGTAATTTTTCAACTTCCCGAACATAATATTCTCTGTTAAAATCGTTCGTAAATAGAGATAATACCTGCAAGGTATTTTCTGTAAATTTTATCTTTTTATACATATGTATGATTAATAATACAATTCTATATAAAGCTTTTGGTAGCCCAGAAAATGACAAACAACGCCCCTAAATGTTCTTTTCAGAAAAGAACGAAAACGAGACGCCACTTCTATCTTCTTTTTTTAGAATCCTATAGGCAAGAATCCCCGCCCCTATGGAAGCAGGAGCAAATAAAACCCACGCCAGCCTTACAATCGTTGGATCAATGTTGAAATATTCCGCAAAACCTCCGCAAACACCTCCAATCATTTTATCCTTAGATAACCTGTAAATTCTTTTCACTTTCTTCATAAGAAATGAGAGAATTATCCATTTAAAAATTTATTTTTTCTTTCTCTTTCTCTTCGGTTTTTCTTCCTCTTCTTCAAAGAAATCAACTATTGCCTTCCAGTACTTGATTATAAGAATCGCAATTAAGATTATTATCAACCCTCCAAGTATGTAAACCTTGTATGAGCCTGCATAACCCACTGCCATGAAGCCGTAATTCTTTATGTAATTGAACCATCCATACTGCATCTGGGTCCATATCAAAGCAAGTATGATGACTATTCCAAGGGCCCATCTCCCGATTCTCAGCGGCTTCTCATCGTCTTTTTTAGGCTCTTCTTCCAATTCTTCATCAAAGTCCTCATCAAAGTCCTCAGCCTCATCCTTGCCCTTTGATTTTGGAGGCAGGGCAATAAGGGCAACAATAACAATAACCGCTATTATCAAAATGTAAATCCAGTAGCCCTTCACAATTTCATAAGCTCTGTTTACAAAGCTGGTTTGATTTGCCTCTTCAGTTTCCTGAGGAGCTTCAACAGATTCCTCGCTCGTATTTTCATCCTGTTGATCCTGATTAACCTGAACAGGCCTTGAAAAGATGCTGTTCCATAGTGAAACAAAGAAATTTTCTATCTTCTGCAGAAATGTCACTTGTCCCGACCTTGCTATATTCATCTCATTCACGTCAATGTTTATTGTCTTCGATGAAATAACAACGTTGTCAAGTGAAATGTCAATGTTTGCAAGATAGCTTCCTGGATTGACATTCAATGAGGGAGCCGCATACAAGTAGACTGTCTCCGATGACTTTGGATTTACTTCTATTATTGAAGGATTCAGCTGGGAAAAAGAAGCTGCATTCCCTGTAAGGCTTATCTGATAGAGTATCTTCTCGTTCGCATCATTGGCTATGGTTATCGGCAGTGTTGCCGAAGAATCCTGATTCACGTCAAGGTCTTTGGCCGATATCCTTGTCAGATAGCAGTTCTGGTTGTCAAGGACGTCAATTCTTATTTTGTCCTCTGACGACACCGCTGATGAATCAAGCGCGATTGCCCTTACATAAACATCATAAGAGTTGATTTCCAGATTCTGAGGGTTTATAACAAGATTCAGATTTAATTCCTCATTCGGCTGCAGCTTGACATTGTACTTGTCAAGTCCCGCCCATTCCTCAGAGGTCTGAAGGTTATATTCCTTTTCAAACAATCCTGTATTCTTCATGTAAACTGGAGTCTGGATATTATTGCAGATTGATGCCGATTTCTCAATTATGTCAATGAAAATGCCGTGGCACTTGTTTACCTCAACATTGAATTCTTTCTCAAATCCATTCACATCAAGATTGATTCTGAAATTTCCCTCAACCCCATATGGAGGGGAAAAAACAACGCTGACAGCCTGCTCCTCATTCTGATTCAGTGTGAATGTATTAAGGTCAAGATTGGCCCATTCAGGGGCATCAATTGAAAGGGAATAGTCAAACTCCCTCACTCCTGTGTTTTTGATGATAAATGATATTGAATCCTGTGAATTCTCGCACATGCTCGTAAAATCCTTTTCTGATGTGACTGTGAATTCATAGCACGAGCTTACCCCAAGATTGGATGTTATTTCAGAAACAACATGCTCATTTGAAGCGGACAACGTGATTTCATAGTCCCCAACCTGATTGTTCTGATTTACATTCACCTGTATGTTCTTTGCCTCGCCTGGATTCAATGCTATCAGGCTCTGAGGCGTTGAAACAAAATAAGGCCCATTCAGGTTCAGTTCAAGGGTCTCCTGATAATCTGCAAGATTTTCTATCTGATAGTTGAACTGCGTTATGTCATTCAGGCATATCGACTTCGACGCTTCTCCAACAAGCCTTATGTCATGGCAGCTGTTGACATTTATGACGAAGGGTATTGTCTTCGTCTCCTGATTGTTTGATGCATATAGGTTAAGGGAATAAACTCCTGGGTTTACATTTGAATTAGGGGTTGCATAAACATAAACTGCCCTTCCTTCATTATCCAGCGAAAATGACTGCGGAACTGCAACGCTCCACGACGATGCCGAGCCGTCAAGATTCATGCTGAAGTCTCCCGATCCAAAAACATTTGCAACGAATAGAACTGTATCCCCTTGGCACGCCGTCCTCTCTACGCCCGGCGATGTCAATTCAAAGGCGTCAACCAAGGACAGGGCCATCAGGAACGCAAAAATTATCGTTATCTTTTTATTATTCAATACTAACAACCCCCTTTTGTTATTTTTAGAGAGTTAATTCTATTTATAAGCATTGTTGTTGAGAAAAATAGAAATTAAAGAAAAATAAAAAATGGTTAATAGTAGCTTTCGCCTGAAGGCTCTTCACCGTTGTTTTTCTTGGACATTCTGGTCGCTGCAAGTATAATCCCAAGGATTACAAGGATTATAAGCAATACCAAAAATCCTATTGCCAAGCCGTTCAATACATTTCCCCACTCACTGCTTTTCTTTCCAGTGCTCAGGTCAACATTGAATGTCTTGACAGCCTGTCCATTCTGCAGCACTTTTATTGTGAATGTTTTCTGCCCTTCTTCCTTTGGTGAAACATACACATACATCTCTGCTTCTGAGCCTGCATCAACGTTTACAACTTCAGGATCAACCCTGGAGTTTGCAAAACTTCCCAATCCGGAAACCTGTGCTGTAAGGTCAGCTGAATTGCCTCCAAGATTTGCAACGCTTATTGTGTATACTGTTCCCTGTCCGAATTCAACATTCTTTGAAAGCTGGTCAACGCTTATGACAAGTTCCTCTGGCTGCTGTCCACCCTGAACAACAACCTGATATGTTTCAGTTATTGAATCATGCCCTCTGTTGTAGGAAACTTCAACAATCAAGTCATATATTCCTGGCAGGGCATTGTTCAAGTTAAGGTACAATGCGTCTGAGGATGCGGAAGTCTCTTCATCATCCCCGTTTTCCTCGAGATTTGATGCTAATTCATCTATGTATGTTATCTGTTCAATTCCCAGCTGCGGAACGGAAGCCGAAACTCTTACATCTTCCTCCTTGCTGTCCCCCATGTTCTCAACTCTTACAGTCACGAACAATGGCTGATCACTCTGGACATTTAATCCAGGTGTGAAAAATACATCCTGTATGCTTAAAAGGTGCCTTCCCGCTTCAACCTTTAAATCAAATTCAGCTTCAACGTCATCATTCCTGTCATACGCCTTTAATCTCAAAGTGTATACTTCATTATTCTGCATGTCAGTTGGAAGCTCTAATCTCAACATCTGAACCCTTGTAACTCCCTCATCAAGGTCAAACATGTCGGAAGTTTCTTCAATATCATCATACTCATAACCGCCGATCTCTGCCTTTAATCTCATGTCATTCACGCTGTTATTGGCAAATATCTCAGCTCTTATGCTTAATGTCTCTCCTCTCTCAACATATAATACTGGATTCTCCATGCTGTTCAAGTCCATGTCGACGCCATTAACATCAACATCAACGATTTCAAAATCTGCAGCGCTTGCAAATCCTGCGAGCATAACTAGCAACAGCAATCCTAAAATTGCACCGAATATTTTTTTCATTTTTGTTAACCCCCTGTTAATATTACATATGATTGTAATGTAGTTATTTTAAAGTAAATAAATGTTTATAAACTTTTTGGTAGTTAAATTACATCTATCGTTCTGTATAAAATGTCATGGTAATCGCTGCTCACAGCTTCTATTTTGTAGGTGTAATGTCCGCTTGAAGGCCTGTCCATCATTATATAGTTGAACTTACCCTGAGCCAGATCCAGGCTGAATGATTCCTCTTTAAAGTCGCCGTTGTTCATGTTGAACACTCTTACCATAATGGATTCCCTCTGATTACCAAGATTTTTTATCAAGGGATAAATGTATATATATTTGTCGTCGTATCTGATAAATGTGTTCGACAGTGTGAACTTATGCACCTCATTAACTTTATCATCAGGATTGTCAAAGTAGTCATCAGTCACAGCCAGAACGTATTCCTGTGTATCTGAATACCTTCCATCATAGACTCTCAAATTAATCAAAAATGTCCCTGCAGCATTCGGAGTCCATGTCACCAACCCATTGCCATCTATGTGCATCCCGTGCGGGGAGTGTAATAATGAATACACGAATGCAGGATTCTGATCCATATCCTCAACTTCCAATTGGTACTGGTATAATTCGTTGAGCCTTCCAAATCTGTTTGGCCCTGACACTATCATCGGAGCATGCCTGTTTTCAGGAGCATCATACTGCCCAAGGTTCTCCACATTAAAATTGACCGTTTCGCTGTCTGAAGCCAGTGCTGCATCTATTGCAGTAAGCCTCAATGAATATGCTCCATTGTTAATACTTTCTGTGTTGAAATTTATCCTGTCAATCACGTTCTGACCTTCATATATTGTGTGCCAATTGAAATTAAACAGCCCAAAGAGCCTCTTTGAATACTCCAATCTTATGAAAATCTGCTCTGAGCTGTCTTCAAAGTCATCAACACTCCACCTGATCGTATGAATCCCCTCAATCCATTGGCTGTCATATGGGGATAGTATCTGGGACGTTGGAACCTCATTGTACTCATTCACTTGAAATGTAGTGAATGTTCTTGTCCCGCTTCTCGCTGAATCTTCGTTATCAGTTACAAAAACATACCATGAATATTTTAAACCAGTATCTAAATCCAGGCTGCAGGCAGTTGACAGGATATTAGTGCATGAATCTACTCTTTTCTCATTCAGATAAACAGTGTGAAATAATTCATCACCGTCCGCATCCTGGCTGCTCCATTCCAAGGTCAAATGAGATGGAATATTCTGTGCATTACTGCTGGGATAAACCAGATTAATTGTTGGCGCATTATTCTGCTGCCTGTTATCTACTGTGAAGGGGCCTTCAATGTAAAAATTCCCCCACGTATTTGAATTATCATAGGCTCTTGCCCTGACATACATCAAGTTGTTGTACTCAACTGATTCCGAATTGAATGAAAATGAAAATCCATCTGCAGGAGTTGTGTCTGTATAATATCCAACCTGATCATCTTCATCCTCAAACACACTGAACTCAACCCTTATAACTTGCCCATCATCATCCCGGGCATCCGCCTGAAAATTTATAACCCCTGACTCTACAGGATTATATCCAGAGATATCATTTATGTAAGGAGGAATATTTCCTTGCTGCGATGCTGTTGTAAATGTTCTTTGACTGCTTACCACAGTACTTGTTCCATCGTTTGCTGAAACCTTCCAATTATATATCGTGTTAAAATTTAAATCTGAAACTGTATAAGTTTCCAGGAAGGTGTCGTATGTTTCCCATATAGGTTCAGTTTGCTTTTTTAAATATAGAATATATGATATATCATCCCCGTCTGCATCCTCTCCATTCCATATAAATTGGACAGTTGTCGGAACATCTATTGCATTATTTAATGGCGATGTCAAAGTGACTGTTGGAGCGTTATTTACCTGTTCATTAATGTTAAGTATCAGCATTGCATATCCCACATCGCCGGAATTATCCTCAGCTGATATAAATATCCTATGCTCTCCTGGCTCATTGTAGTCAGAAGGCACCACAGTATAAGTTCTTACTAAAAAACTATTTGAATTTTGATTGTCCGCATAATTATGGATTATTTGCCCCCCTGGATTCCTTAAAACGACATCATAAGTTATTGGATAGCTGTCTGAAGCAATTACAGCATCAAAGTCTATTGACTCTCCAAAGTTTATTGTCGCCTCTGTCATCTGGCCTTCAAAGAATCCCTGGACATTTATTGCAGCAGAGACCGAGCCCATCAGTAGTAAAAATGCAAATAAAAAGATTACTTGACTCTTCATTTTCATCTCCCTGTTCTCTGCACTGTTTTTGTTGGAAGTCCGTAGATGACTCTAAATCCGTATTCAACCTTCTTGTCTGCCCCTAACCCTAAAACTCCCATTAATCCAAGGTTTCCATATCTTGTATTTGCTGTCAATCCAACTCTCGCATCTATGCCCCCAAAGTAATTTACTTCTCTTGACTCTCTTGTTTCTGAACTTGAGTAAACATTTTCCCCCACAATTATTTGAGGATCTGTGGCAGTAGTTAGGTCTGTCGTCTTCTTAGAAAATCTAAATCCAAAGCCTAAACTAAGAATTGTCCTGTTAGAAAATTCCTTAACCCTACTAACCACTCCCGCTACTACATCTTGAATCTCGGAACTTGAGGAATAATTGATTAACGTCTGAGACGAATAAATTCCGTCATGCTGTACGTCTTTAATTTCGGAAGACCTCTTTACCCGTGTATTATCTAATCCAAACTCTCCAAATACTCCCACTCCCTTATACAACTTCTTCAGCATTAAACCAGTCATAAACCGACTATCATCTCCTGTAAATTCTATCCCCCCTAACACACCAATCACCCAAGGATTTCCGGATACAACCTTTTCTTCTAAACTGGGTTCTGAGCTTCCTTGATGTAAACTATCTAAAGTCATTGGCAACGTATCTATCAAGGTTACTTCAATTGGAGATGGAACATTGATTCCTCTAGCAACTGCCTCTTCTATAATTGCGGAAAGAGGGATCTGAACAGTACGATTTTCCCCATCTGTTTGAATCACCTTTCCATCATAAAGCGGTGTTCGATCATCAAATGTTATCAGGCTTGAATCCGCAGATTCATTTGTCTCCCTTAAATAATCATATAAAATCTCTTTCATTGCGCCTTCACTGACGTTTGGAAGAATATGTCTAAAAATATCTAAAAATGTTGCAGGGTACGATGTATTTGTAATTGTACGTGTATCTGTTGTATGAGCTATTCTTCCAAAGCCTTCAACAGTATTTGGCCTGCTGACAGTTATCTTCTTAGTTTCAGGCATAATTCTGAGAGAATAAACAGGGTTTTCATTATCTCTCTTAAGATCTTCAACCTTTATTATGGAATGAATAGTATCTGACCCTACTAAATATTTTAAAAAAGCATCAGCAAATTCCTCTTGTGAACCAAAATACCGTGCCGTATCTTGTTGCGTAGTGTCCACCATCTGAATCTGTGGAGCTTGAACTGCTGAATCACCACCAACTGAAACTAAAAAAAATGGAAACATCTTCTTGAACCCCCTATGTATTTTATATTTGTCCTGTGTAAAAACTTATAAACCTTTCGTAAAGACACCATTTTAAAATAGTTAAAATAAATGAAAATTTTACTATTCACTTGCCCCTTTAACATCCCTAAATCTCATAATATCAGAAATTTTAGTTCCTGCTCTTACTTCCAGGCCTTTTGCTTTCATCTGCCTAACAACTTCTTCAGTAAAAGCTACGCTATCCCCTATTAGTTGTCCATCCATATCAGTCATAATATAACTATTTGGACCAAGAACATTAAAAATCTGATGTTCCCCCCCATCGGCTAAAACTTCCATATTTGAAAGAGATTCGACCCCTTTATCAAAACCTAAATGGAATATTCTTGTAGAATCCGGACCTGGAATTACATGCCCTACATCGTATCCCTTATGATATGCAGAGTTATAAGTCATTAATGATCCTATCAAAACTCCCACAACTGAACTCGAAATCATAAGATAACCTACTCCCATTTTTTTATTCATCATATTTTCGTCCCCCACATTGTTCATTAAAACATAAATTAAAAGAAGCACAATGTGAAAATTATTTAAACCTTTCGCAAAAATACCATTTTAAAATGGGGACAGAGGGATTTGAACCCCCATCAACCGGTTTCTTCCAAAGTCTGGAGCCGATCACACTAGCCTGGTTGTGCTATGCCCCCTATAAAGAACTCCTTAATTCCTATTTTTATAAAATTATCTGAAGCCTTCCAGCCTTATTACATCAGCAATTTCTTCAGTTGAAATGGCACATCCTCTCAGCCTTAAGCCCCAGAGAATTCCTTCAAGAATTTCCTTTCTTGGATTCGCGAGGTATTTAGTCTCATACTGTTTGAACAGCCCAAGCTCAAAGGCTACAACCATTATTTCAGCAGATCTCAATATCTGGACATTCCTGATTTCAGATTTAAAGGCAGCAAGATTCTTTCCGTCAATCTTGATCTGGGCGTCAAACTTTCTTTCAAGGAGGAGGGACAATTTCTTCGGGTCTTCAACCAATAGCCTCATCGTCCTTTCATCAACTATATAGACTGCATTCAGTGTGATTGCCAGGACAAGGGATTCGACTTCAGCCTTGTCAAGGATTTTAAGGGGATTTCCATTGGAGGAATATATATTGTTGCAAATTTCCAGCAGCTGCATTGCCTTCTTCTCCATATCAAGATTGGCAAACAATTTCAGGACATTCTGCTGCAGCAGTTCAGACATCATTATGGCTTCAAGCTTAAATTTGTTTGAATGGATTGGATTGTCAAGAATTTCCTTCTTGACCGATTCAGTGATGAAAAATTTCCCATCAAATCTTGATTTCAATTCCCCAAGCTTGTCAAACAGATTGTTCGTTGCCAGCGAAATTAGCGATGAGCTATCAAAAACCATATCAGTCATTTTTGAACAGCCTCCTGGCCAGCTTTAATCTTTGGTCTTCCTTTAATGTGAGCCCTTCCTTTACATCAGCTATTCCTGTCTTCCCTATGTACTCAGACAGCTCCCATTGATTAATCCCTAATAGATGGGCCGTTCTACCAAGGGAGATTCCATGCTCATGAAGCCTTGAGCCTCTTGCCACCTGAGAGCTGTACAAAGCATCCTGAATGTAATTCTTGAGCTTGCTGTCGAGCTTGTCAATCACATCAAGCACATTCTTGAGGTTTTTTTCAAAAGCATCAAAGCTGTTGTTCTGAAGTGCAAACAGGGCGCCCTTTATCGAGTTTATTGCTGTCTCGCTGAAAAGGTTCCACGTTGGATATTTTCTGTAGTCTGACCTCTCGTATATCTTGGAGAAAGAATAAGTAATCACAGCCACCATTATTAAATTTTCATCCTGAAACAGCGAGGATGAATTTATTACCTTGTTTGACAGGTCTCTGAGTTTTTTAGTATTGTCAGATTTTATCGCATCAAGGGAGCCGTTCAAGACATCTACGATCTCATTTCTTATCTCAGGCTTCATAATATTGGTAATCTCATTTTGTATTTAAAGTTTTATATTTTCGGTTAGCTAAACAGTTACATATTCTTTTACCATTAAATTAAATCTCTGTTTTTCTTTATAAAAACCATTTAATTTGTATCTCAAGCCCCCATCTGCAGTCTCCTGATGGACAAAAGATCTGCCTTCCTTATCAAATCTGTAAGTTGAAATCCCGATTGAATTCATTTTTTCATAAATTTCATCAACCTCTTTACCTAAATTATAAAACATAGAATTCAGCATTCCCACCCTGTCCAACACCCCAAAGTCATTTGAAACAATTGCTAAAGGGGAATTACAATTGTCCATTATTAAAAATGCGGCAGCGACTAGGGCATCATCCGCGCATAATTTAATCTGCACCCCCTTATGATTATATGTATTATAAAGGCTATTTACTAACTTCTTCAAAAGCTCATACTTGCCATATCTTACACTGTCCCTCGGGAAGAATGATCCATCAAAAAATGAGGCATATTCCCCCTCAAAATTAAGCAGCCTGTCTTCTAATATTTTTATTCTTAGGGATAGGGATTGTTTGGATGTTCTACAAAAACCATAAAGAAAATTTATGTCTTCCTGACTAATACTAGTGTCTGATCTTGTAATAACCTGATTTCCCATCATATTTCCTATTTTCATTAGAAATTTCATTTTATTCCGAAATATGAGTACTAGGCGAGATGACTCATCTATCACTTCCGGTACTGTCATAATCGTTTCATAATCCTTGATGTAACTAGACAATCCTTCAAAATATTCTGACAGATGATTAAAACTATCACGGCTGAATTTAAAGTTATTAAGAACATTCCCTTCCAGCAGACTGTTTAACATATCTGAATTCGGGAAATTTGTCAGAATGTTTGTGTCCACAAAAACTATTTTTTTTCGCGCAATCTGGTCAAATCCCTTCAAAAAATTATTCTTCATATTACGGATATTTTCGTCATCCATAAGTAAAGTCTATTAATAGCAATTTATAAAAATTCATGTTTTCAAATATGTATATGAAATACAAGTACCTTGAGCACACGGCAGACATAAAATTCCAGGCATTCGGCAAGAGTCTGGAAGAGGCATTCTCAAACTCAGCATATGCAATGATTAACATAATATGCGAAAGGGAAGTAAAAAGCAAAATAAAAAAGAAAATCAAAATCAGTGGAATCGATTCAAATGCCATTCTTTACAAGTTTCTCGAGGAGATTATTTTTTTGTTGAATACGGAAAACTTTCTGTTGTCTAAAGTCTCAGGCATAACCATAAAAGGGAATGAACTTAAAGCTGAATTATCTGGGGACGATTTGAATAATTATGAACTTGAATTAGATGTTAAAGCCGTGACTTACAACGAAATGTTTATAAAAAAGGAAAAAGGCGAATTTACTATACAGGTGGTTCTTGACATATAAGATGACAGAGATAAAAAAAATAAAAGAGAATGTATGGGAAATCCTGAAGGAAGGGAACATGCTTGTTCCCGGAAGAATATTTGCTTCTGATAAATTGATGGAAAACATAAAAAATGACAAGACTTTAGAGCAGGTTAAAAATGTCTCTTGTTTATCGGGAATTAAAAGCCATTCTTTTGCAATGCCTGACAGCCATCAAGGATATGGATTCAGCATTGGAGGCGTGGCAGCATTTGATTTAAACAAAGGAATAATTTCACCTGGCGGAGTCGGCTACGATATAAATTGCGGCGTTCGAGTCCTTACAAGCAACATAAAGATAGATGATTTTCTAAAAAAAAGAACTGAAATACTTGAAAGGTTATACATAAACATCCCTTCAGGCGTAGGAAAAGGGGCAAAGATAAGAATTGACAAGAAAGAGCTTAGAGAGATCTGTGAAAATGGGGTAGATTGGTGCATTGAAAATGGGTATGCAACTGAAGAAGATAAGGAGAGGACTGAAGAGTACGGCCATATGAAAGGCGCTGATTTCAACTCCGTGAGCGATAGGGCAACAAAAAGGGGCATGCCTCAACTTGGAAGCCTTGGTGCAGGAAATCATTTCTTGGAAGTCCAGAAAGTGGAAGAAATATTTGATGAAAAGATTGCAGAATCATTCGGAGTTGACAAGGATAATATCTTAATCATGCTTCACTGCGGCTCAAGAGGATTTGGACATCAGATTGCTTCTGATTATATTCAGTCAATGGAGGAAAAATATGGCTTTGAAAATCTGCCTGATAGGGAATTAATCTGTGCTCCGTTTAAATCTGAATTAGGGCAAAATTATTACAAAGCAATGTGTTGTGCGGTTAACTATGCATTTTGCAACAGACAAATGATAACTCATTGGATAAGAGAAACCTTCAAAGAATTTTTCCCAGATTCTGAACTGAGAATGATCTACGATGTTGCTCACAACATAGCAAAAATCGAAGAGCATAAGATAAATAATAAAACTGAGGAGGTATGCATCCACAGGAAGGGCGCTACAAGATCATTCGGCCCAGGAAGAAAGGAAATCCCGGACGTTTACAGAAAAATCGGACAGCCGGTTTTGATTCCTGGCTCAATGGGGACGTTTTCCTATATCCTTGTTGGAACAAGCAAGGCAGAGGAAATAAGTTTCGGCTCAACTGCTCATGGGGCGGGAAGAGTAATGTCAAGACATGGAGCTTTAAGGGAATTCAAAGGAGAGGAAATTAAAAAACAGCTTGAAAAGCAGGATATTAAAATTAAGGCAGGAGGGTGGAAATCAATAGCAGAGGAGGCTCCAGGAGTTTATAAGGATATCAATGAAGTCGTGAAAGTAAGCCATGAACTTGGCATAGGAAATCTAGTTGTTAAGCTGAAGCCCTTGGCGGTTATGAAAGGTTAAAAATTAAATTTACATTTCTCTCTTTTCAAGTTCTGATATTAAATCCAGTTAATTTTACACAAAAGTCAAAATTTTTAAATTAACAAATATGTTCTAATCCATGAAAAACAAGAGAAAAGAGTTTTTTAAGTTTGGAATGATTGTTTTAATAACAATAATAATCACAAGAATCTTTGTTTTGCTCTTTCCTTACAAGTCATGGTACTTGTTCGGGCAGGAAATACATCATTTTTTCAATGGGGTCGTCCTTGTCCTGATAGCTTCATTGTCAAGGTTTTTCTCAAGGAACGAAGACCTCCATAAGTTTGATCTTTATCTCTTTGGCATTGGGACAGGGCTGATATTTGATGAATTTGCCTTTGTTTTGTTTAATGTTGACAATGCAAACTATTTTTCAGGATTTTCAATTTACAGCATATTGATATTCGTTTTTGTCTTGATAACAATTTATTACCTGATATTTTTATCCCTTGTATTCCTCTCCAACAAGCTGTCAAAAAAGAAGTAACGCCTTCATTATAGAAATAATTAAAAAGGTTAAAATTTTTAGTTTGACATGGTATTTAAGAGGTTGATGAGATTTTTTTCTAGGCTGTTCAAAGGCAAGAAGACAGTCAAGCTGGGATTCTATGGTCCTGTAAATGCCGGCAAATCATCGTTGGCGAACAGGATTTCAAAGGATTTTACAGGGGAGGAGGAGTTTCACGTTTCCAAGATACCCCATGAGACAAGGGAAATCCAGGTCAAGGAAAAAGTCACGATAAAAAGAGGGAAGAGAGAGCTTGACTTTAATCTGATTGACACTCCTGGAATTGCTACAAAAATAGATTATACTGATTTCATAAGGTATGGCCTGAAGGAAAAAGAGGCAAAAGATAGGGCAAAGGAAGCAACGCAGGGTGTTATTGAAGCTATAAAATGGCTTGAGAACGTCGACTGCGTGTTGGTAGTCCTCGATGCAGCTGAAAATCCATATAATCAGGTTAACATAACAATAATAGGGAACCTTGCAGCAAGGAAAGTTCCTGTTTTAATAGTCGCAAACAAGATTGACTTGAAGAAAGCAAATATCAGAAGAATGAAGTCAGCATTCCCGCAATATAAGGTTATTGGAGTGTCAGCTCTGAAAGGAAAGGGAATGGATGAATTTTATGAGGAATTATTCAATTTGGTGAGAAGATGAAGGAGAACATAACAATACAGTTTATTCCGCACTCAGAATTGGCCAGTGTAAACTCTGAAAATAAGCTGAAAAAAATTCTGAAGATCGTGAAGGAGAACAAGATAGTCATAATAGAGGGGAAATTAAAGGCCGATGAAGAGGCAAAGCTGATTGAAAATACGATGAAGCAGATTGACAAGAGCTTCAAGGGAATAGAGATTGCAAGCTTTGAAGAAGCTGCAAACTTTGACTTTTTTTATAAGATCAAATCCGGGCTCGCCAGGATGCTGCTTGGAGACAAATTCGGGCTGAGCATAATAGGCCCTGCAACCCTTGTGAAAGAGATAAAGAGAGATCCAAGCAAGATTGAATTGATGGTTAATAGATAAATCACTCAATCTCGCATGATGTCAGCCACTCTTCCTTGAATATGTCATGGATTAATCTGTTTACGTTTTCTCTGCTTCCCTCAACGATGTACGTCAGCGTCAGGAAGTGGTCTTTCTTGTTTGCCCCCACATATAGAAGCTTATGGCTCTTCGTATATTTGATTATGTAGTCAGTCACAGTTCTCTGGCTCATTTTATTCGAAGATATGACAATTTTCTTCTTGTAGGAGCCAATTCCCTTCCTTTCAAGGTAGCTGTCAAACAGTATCACGACCCACACCAAGGAATATGCAATCATGCCGATGTAATACTCTCCTATCCCAAAGACCAGCCCAAAAATTGCAAAAAGCCATATGGCAGATGCAGTCGTAAAGCCGAAAACCTTATCAGTGTTTTTTATCAACGCTCCGGCACCCAGAAAACCTATGCCTGTAATCGTTGCAGCAAGAAGGGATATGCTGTCACTGACATTGTACTTCGTCGTTACTATCCCTACTACGCACGCTCCCAAGGCGACAAAGATGAATGTTCCAAAACCAACTGGTTTGTGGGATCTCTGCCTCTCAAGCCCGAATGCAAGCGATAGTATGAATACAAGGAGTATTTTCAGCAGAACTGTAAGGTCTATCATGAAGGAATTCCTAATCGCAATCTGTTTTTAATCCTTGCCGTGGACTACAAAGTGGTGAAATGCATGTGATTTGAAGAAATGAAAGTTAAATACTTTTTTGAGTATTAAGAATATTAATTTGAGAATAGTAAAATAATAAATTTTAAATACCATTCCAGGGCTAATGTCACTTCCCTATCAATAATATAAGGCCTGTGATTTTCAAGATAAGTATCCATGACAGTAGGAACCTTCATTTCAAAAACATATGCCCCTCTTAACTTTGAATCTGAGTGGAATTTTTTTCAATTTCTTTGTTTATTTTAGCAAGTTTTTTATAATCCAATATCTTCTGATTATCATGCCACACCAATGCGTGCGATGCGGAGAATTTTACGATGATGGATCGAGGGAGATATTGGAAGGATGCAAGTGCGGCTCAAGATTTTTTTTCTTTGTAAAGAAAACAGATATTGAAAGGGCTAAAAACCTCACAGTAAACCTCAACGAGCAGGACAGGAAGCAGATAGAGGCTGATGTGAAGGATATGATTGGGGATTTGCTTGATGACAAGCCGGTCATACTTGATCTGGAAAATGTGAGGATTCTGAAGCCGGGGCAGTATGAAATTTCCCTGATTGATATCTTCAAGGGAAAGCCGTTGGTTTACAAGCTTGAAGATGGGAAATACATAATAGATATAGTGAGCACTTTCGAAAGCAGAAAATAGTGAGCTGTAAAGTAAACGTCTGGAATTTTGAACAAAAAAATTAAGGTTTCTTTACAACCAGTTTACTTTCTTTAATTTCGGCTTCTAATTCCTGCCCTTCTTTCCACTTTAATTCTTCTACTATATTTGGCGGTATAACTAAAACCCACTTAGCATATTCAACATCTCTGACTTTTCTAGAAAGTTGTTTTTGCAGTTTCATAATCTAAAGTAGAATTGACTTATATTTAAACTTTTAGGTACCAACTTTAGAGTAGTTAATTAGGTACCGAAAAATATATAAAGAATAGGTACCTAATATACCATATGAAAACAAATATCAAGTGTAAGCATTGTAAAAGTCAGAATTTCCGAAGAGAAGGAACTAGAAAAACAGAATATCGAGGGAAAATTCAAAAATATTATTGTAAAGACTGCCATAAATTCTTTACAAATGATGATGGATTTTACAGAATGAGAAATAAACCAGAAATAATAACGATGTCTATTGATATGTATGTTTCTAATTTGTCAAGTAGAAAAATGAGAAATCAATTAAAGAGACATCTAAATCACAAAGTTAGTCATGTTTCTGTTCTTGATTGGGTTAGAAGATATACTTTGAAGGTTCATAAGTTCATAGAAAGACAGGATTACAATTTAGGAAACAGTTTCTATGCAGATGAAACAATGATAAATAGAGAAGGTAAATTAGATAGGTTTTGGTGTTGTCTTGATTGGGATACTAGATTAATTACAGGTTTTCATTATAGTTTATCTGCCAATCCTATTGAGGCCCAAGAATTCCTGAAGAAGTCTATAATTAAAGGAAAGCCAAAATACATTCAAACTGATGCAGGAGTTTTCTATCCAAGAGCATTTAGGAAACTCTTTTACTCAAATAAAATTGGCGGTTTAACAATTGAACATAAAATACAAAACTATCAAAAAACAAAATTCATAATTACAGAATTGAGACTGTCTTTATGAAAGTTAAAGATAGAGTTCTCGACTTTAGAGGGTTAAAGGCTCTCTGGTCGGCTCCTATTTTGATGACAGCAATAGTTATCCAGCATAACTTTATAGAAAACCATTCAACCACTGATGAAGTGCCTTCTGAAAGAGCAGGAGTTAATTTAGAATTAGGAGAAAATAGGTGGTTAGATTTGATTAGATTATCTTCTGTTCATTAGTTTTAATAAATTATTGGGATAAAAATCTATTCCATAATCCTCTATTATCTGTATCAGTTCATAATCTTCTATCAAACTAAATTTACTTCTGAGTTCAATAATAAACTTCTGCAAATCTTTTGCATCTGTAGGTTGAACCTCTATGTCAAGATTCCATTTACCAAGCAGTTTAGTATTTGCAAGAATCCCATTTCTACTTCGAATAAAATTTAGCAATTCCTTTTCTTGTTCAATTTTTGCATGATTATATTTAATGAATATTTTATAAGACAATTTATTAAAATGTTTAAAATCAACCATCATTTTATAACCTGCGATAATATCTAACTTCTCTAAGTTTTTGATATGGTATTTAACAGAATTTCTCGTAAGGCTTACATTTCTACCAATCTCTTCATAAGAGACCCTCGAATTAGATTTTATTATACTCAATATCTTTTTATCAACATCATCTATCTCAACAGAATTCTCTTTCTTAAAAATAGAGATTTTTTTACGGATATTCTGTTTATCTAAAAAGTATCCATAATCATATAGCACTAGTTCTAAAAGAGGAAATATGTCATAGCTATATATTACTTTTTTGTTTTTTCCTAAAATCTGATTAAATGTCTTATCAAACTCATTAGCATTGTAAGCCAATATATCCGCGATTATATCAAAAGAACCAGAAACAAACGCAACCCAAAAAGTTGGATAATCTTCAAATAAATTTTTTACGAATTTTGAATATTCTAGTTCAGACACATTTTTTAATTTAATATGTACTCTAAAAAGAGAATACCCCAACCTGCCTAAATCTACTAATGTAAAAAAAGAATAGATTGTTTTTTGTGAAATCAATTTATTAATTCGATATTCTGCGACTTGCTTGCTGATTAGAGCCTCTTTGGCAATTTCTGGCAAAGAAGCGTTTGAATCCCTATCCAATGCATTCAATATCCTTCTATCTTTCAATTCAATTTTAATATTCTTCATTTCTTTACAAATGTAATTAATAGTATTTAAATTTTGCCTTTTGTCAAATTATTAAGAACAAAGTTTTATTTATAGGATAGACTACTATAAAGTTATGAAATTGACTACTAGACAAGAGGCTAAGGAAATTTGGTATAGTTGGAGATGGCAACAACAGAATGCGGTCAGAGATGTTAATGAACTCAAAAGCCATTTTACAAGAGTGAATCCAGAATTCTTTAATAATCTTAGTAGAACCTCTGGTGGAAGACTAAAATTCCGGATTACTCCATATATGCTTGAGCAAATGCCATCAAATTTAACACAAGAAGAGTTGGAAAAAAACTCTTGGTTTCTTCAATTCTTTCCGCTAGGTGATATTTATACCCAAGGACCAGATGCTTATAATGGAACTGATAATTGGGAGATGGGGCCAGAATTTCCAACGAGTAATTTACATCATAAGTATACCAATAGAGTATTGGTAAGATTTAGAGATTGTTTAGCTTATTGTAATTTCTGTTTTGAGGCTTTGGGAACGTTGGAAAAAAACCCATCAACATCGAAGGTGTTTAAGTGGGATGATTGGCAGAAATCTTTGGAATATATATCAAAAAATCCAGATATAGAAGAAGTAGTTTTAAGCGGTGGAGAACCCTTACTTCCTTCAGATTCTAAACTTGAAAATATTTTGAGTGATATAAGTGAACTTAGGGGAGAAGACGGAAAACCTAAAGTGAGGTTTAAAAGAATCCATACACGGGTTATGACTCATAATCCTTATAGAGTCACAAAAGATTTTGTTAGATTGCTCTCTCAATATCATGTTAATGAAATAGCTCTAAATGTTGCACATCCCAGTGAGATAACAGAAGATGTAACTGAAGCCGTAGGAAAAATAAGAGATGGTGCTGGAAGATATGCGCCCATGATAGTAACTCACACTCCTTTATTGAAGGGAATTAATGATGATGCAGGAACCCTTTGGGAACTCTTTGGAAAATTATTTGAAAACAATATTAAACCATATTATCTTTTACATACTATGCCACATACTCCTTACGCAGATCAACAAAGAGTTTCAGTAAGAGATGGAATAAGATTAATGAATAAATTGAAAAGGCATAAATCGAATATCGCAATCCCGGAATATGTAATAGTTCATTATGATGGTAAACAAACAGTACCATTAGAATTGGGGGGAACTCCAGAATTTCAATATGATACAGATCCTAATAACCATCCTATTGTGCGATTCTTAAACTGGAAAAGGAATTGGGTAAATTATCCGGATTGTCAAGATACAATAAAATAGTAATGTTTTTTAGAAGATTATAATTTATCAATTTACCAGACGTTTACTTTACAGCTCAGAAAATAGTGTGCTCACACCAGACATATGTCCTGTGGCTACACACAGCTCAGAAAATAGCAAGTTTTTTATACCAGACTCTTGAAAATTGGAGATGGATCATATTGGATTATATTTTGGAATTGGAAAATATCCTAAGGGAAGTTCAATCATTCTTTTCAAAGAAATATTTGGGAATCCCAGCCCAATTGAGAGGAGTTTGAAATTACCTGACAGAAATACAAAAATGACAGAAACCATTTTCCTTGATGTTTTGGGGGAGAAAAACGAATATGGAGTCTGCATCGCATCGCATCTTTTTATTTATAATGAAAATAATATTGTGGCCAATCCTCAATCTTATTTTTTTGGGTCTCTAATAGGGCATAATGAATTTGTGGAGAGTCATAAAAGATACATTAGTCCAAAATGGGAATCAACATTTCAGTTCGAGACAGCAAGATTCGAGAAGGATAAACAAAATCTGGAAAAAATATTAAAAAGAAAAAAAGATGATGTTGGCAGTTTCCTTATGGGGAAGTTATACTTAGTTTCCTTATTAACCCTTGAAATATACACAAACAACACTTCAATGGAGCAGTTAAGCAGTATTGTGGGGGAAAAAATTATTCCAAAATTAATGAGGAAAAAATAAATTTACTCAATATACCTTCTCTTTGACACTCCTCTGACGGATAATACCAAGATGAACAGCACTACAAAGTATCCAAGCAAAATATAAAACTGATTTGAGATTGCTGACAATGGAGCGTTAAACAGCAGTATTTCCTTCAGCGATTCAGATCCAAGGATGAAGGGATTGAATCCTGCCACTGACATCACAGTCGGATGCAGTGTCTCTAAAGGGAGTATTGTATTTGAAAAGAACAGCATTATCGATGCGATGGTTATGACTGCAAGATTTGAAGTTTCCCCCGACTTGAATATATATCCTATCAGCATTCCAATCAGGATGAATATCGAAGCAGTCAGAATGGTTATTATCACAAGATTAACAAGAATTCCTGGGGGGATGGATGCTCTTGAAAAAATGTACATTGCAAGGAATATGACCAGGATCTGCATAATGACAATCAGCAGATTTGAAATGAAGTTCCCAACCACAAATAAGGCATTCGATGTCGGAGTTATGAAGTTCCTGAAGAATGCCTTTGATGATTTCTCCTCCATCACCGCGGTTGATGATACCAGCAGTCCTGAAAACAAAAGAACAATAACAAGGAGTATCGGGAATGTATAGGTAAAGTGTGTTGAATCCTCTGAGGACACTGTCTTGATTTCAGTCCTTATAGGCGAGACAATCTTCGAAACTTCTTTCACCTCGATCGAATTGATCCTCTCTTTGATCTCTGACAGCAGTCCTATTGCCACTTGGACATTTTTTATCTCAGCCTCTATTGATGATATCGATGATGCTGCGCCAAGCGTCTTTGTCAGACTTTCATCCAGTTCATTCACAAGCTTCTGATAGCTTGAAATAAGAGTTCCTGCATCACCTGTAAGGTTGAGCTCCACTGCATCATCCTCAAGGTCGGAGGCATTTAGGGACAATTCTAAAACCGAAAGTGAATCCGAGATGTCATTCTTTATCTGCTGAAGATTTGCGGAAACCTGCGTTATTGTCGAGGATCCCTCCGAAACTTTTGAGTCTGTTGATTCAATAGTGTTCAACAGCGTTGAAGTCAACGCTGTCGAAAGCTCTGTCGACTTCGTGGAAACCCTCGAAGAAACAGAGTTGAGCACCACGTATACAAGGTTCATCCTTGAAGTGTCAACGTAAAATTCTATGTTTTCCTTAGAGTCTATGCTCAATCCAGAGGGAAAAACCGCACAGACGTGAACGTCATTAGTCTTTATCGAATTGATGCATATATCTTTTGAGCTCAGCTTTTCAACCCTGAATTCATCCGCACTCAGCTGCTCCATTATTGACTCTGACAACGGGGAATACTCATCAGAGTAGGATCCTATCTTTATGTCATACAGTGAAGTTGTGTTGAATGCTGTTGAAATTAACAGTATGAGCAGCAGTGGCCCCAATAAAACTATCAGTGCAGAAGTCTTCGATCTGGTTAAAAGCAGAATATTCTTCCTCAGTATCTCAAACAGCTTATTCATCTTCCTGGGTTAACGATTCAAACACTTCTGACAGCGAAGGCTTGTTCAGGTCAACATCCTGGACCCTTTCATTTTTCTTTTCAAGCTCGTGAAGGATGAATCTAAGCATGCCTTCAGCCTTCGGGGAATAGATTATGAGTCTTCCATCTCTCTCCACCATGTCCTCTATCAACTTGTTCTTTTCAAGCAGCTTCATAAGCCACTTGTACTCGCCTGAATATGTCTGGAGTATTATCTCCTGGTTCTTTGAGTACTTGTCTTTCAGGTCGCTTGCAGTTCCCGATACCAACACAGTTCTCTTATCAAGAATTGCAACCCTTGTGCACACGTATTCAATCTCATCCAATAGATGAGTCGTAAGTATTATCGTGACATTCTTTTCCTTGTTTATTCGTTTCAGCAGCCTCAGAATATCCTTCCTCAAAATGGGATCCAGGTCCTCCGTCGGCTCGTCAAGAATCAAGACCTTGGGATCATGAAGGATGGCGCATGCGATGTCAAGCCTCTTCTTCATTCCGGACGACAAAAAAGCCGCCAGCTTATTTTCAGATTCCGCAAGATTGACAAGCTTCAGTATTTCAGGTATTTTCTTCCTTAGGATAAATGAAGGGACATTGTACATCGTGCCAAAGTATTCAAGATTTTCCCTAACTGTAAGATTTGGGTAAAAGCTTCCCTCCTGGGCCGTAAAACCAAACTGCTGTCTTATGTTGTTTGTAAACCTGCTCAAATCCTGCGACTGGAAGAAGACCTTTCCCCTTTCAGGCTTCAGAAATCCGACAAGGATCGATAGCAGTGTCGTCTTCCCTGATCCTGACTTCCCTATTATTCCAAATATTTCCCCATATGGAATGTCAAGGTTGACATTGTCAAGAATTACCTTCTTGTTGAATATTTTTGTTATGTTTTGAAACTGGATAAGAGGCGGATTCATATAGAAAAATTAGTGTTTTTTATTTTTTAAAAGTGTTGTGTTTACTTTTAAGTTTATAATTCCCTGTCAATATTCTTTGCAGTTCTCTTCAGTTCTTCAATGGTTACATTCAATTCATTTTCAATGGAATTAATCAAAGAGTTCAGCGAGCCTTCTTTTATCTTATATCTTGACTTCTGCTTCTCTATCAGACTTGACTCGAGAAGGTTGTTCAGATGATGGATTATTGTGGGCCTTGTAAGGTTTGTTGTAAGCGTAATCTCTTCCGCCGTCATTCCTGATTTGTTCTTGACCAATTCAAGAAAAACCCTGTAGCATGATTTTTCCCTGTCCCTCTTATTGAACAGCCCCAATGATTCCGCGAGAAACTGGATGCTTTCATTCAGGTTGGTTGATTTTGGTTTTTTTACCTTTTTTATTGTTATCTGGAATTCTATCATCATTTAATGATAATTCAGGATTATTTAAAATATAGTGTTACTTTCCTGAAAGGGTTAATTATTTAAATTATTTTGCATTAGTATTTGGATGGAAAACGCATTTATGGGAACGGAAGGACTGGAAAAGCTCTTCAAGAGAGCAAGGGATACACATATTGAAGATGCAAGAAGAGAACTGATAAAATTCCAAGAAATGTCTGGTGAAGAAGAAAGAAAAAAGGTTAACGCATTAGGATTAAATATTCTATATGATCCTTTAATTTGTGGAATGCTTGGGATACCCTATTCTGATTTTGGTGGAAGATGGATAATTGCCCACTACTTTGCTTATCTAAGATTAAAAAGATTCTGTTAAGTTAAATAATGACTTGGGGAAATAGGCCAATTTTAGCCCTATTTTTATTTAGACAAAATCGCCTTTGTCGTTAGTATATATTTACTACAATATATATAATAAACTACAATCATTGATTAACTTAACAAAACCAATTAAAGTAACTGTTTAGCATATAGTATTTTTGAAATGGTCAATTGTTTGGTTTGCTGTGTCAGCTGCTGAAGTCTAAATCTTAATATAGTATTTTTGAAATTTAGGTAAGAATCTTTTAGCCATGTTACAAGTTTGGGTCTAAATCTTAATATAGTATTTTTGAAATTGGTAATTCATCAACAATAACTTCATTGCTTTCAATGTCTAAATCTTAATATAGTATTTTTGAAATACCTCCAATCTTGCTTTAAATCTTGAAACTAATAAAAA
>Ga0209541_10004677_pt1 | contig 24202 bp, 24 predicted proteins | sample RifCSPlowO2_01_FD_184027 | JGI IMG/M metagenome (GOLD analysis project Ga0209541, IMG submission 184027) | Groundwater microbial communities from Rifle, Colorado - Rifle CSP2_plank lowO2_0.1 (SPAdes) (version 2) | ecosystem: Environmental > Aquatic > Deep subsurface > Groundwater | place... | reverse complement strand
ATTCTGAATTCTCTTGCAATCCCGCCAAAAAATCCTTGGTCGGCGCTTTGCGCCGTCCGCTTGTATCCACCGAAAAAACCTTTGAGTTCCTTGTTGGTGGGCGGTAGAGGACTCGAACCTCTGACCCTTGTCACGTCAAGACAATGCTCTACCAACTGAGCTAACCGCCCCCGCAAGCACCGACCGCGGCGCTTCGGTTTAACTTAACAAAAATTGTTAGCTTTGGCCAGCGCGACCGGCAAGGCGACGCGGCAAAAATTGTTTACCCAGACGGAAGTCGCGCTCGGCCAGCACCATAATCCACTCGCGGTGCTGATTGCGCGAGTCGTGCCAGCGATTCAAGAACTCGCGGTCGGAAAGTTGGAAATTGCGGCCGTTCCACGGATCGTTCAACCGCAACCACCGGCCGCGATAACCGACGACGACGGCGTAGTGGCCCTCGTCGCTCGCGGCGTCAATAAAGTTGACAATCACCGGCAGGCCGAGAGCCAGAAAATGTTTGATTTCGAACAAGGTGGAGTTGTCGTTCAGGTAAGCAAAGAAGCCGCGCCGCCTCGCGGCGCGGAGCAACTCGGCGTGACTGGTGCCGCTCGCCCGACTCGCGTGCACGGCTCGGGCCAACTTTTTCTGACTGACTTCTTGGCCGAAGTATTCCAAAACCATCTGGAGCGCCGCCGGCCCGCAACTGTACTCGTTAATTTGTTGGTGATAAGGGACGCGCATAATCCATTCGAGACGAAGGCGGAGGGTACAGGATTCGAACCTGTGATCCGCTTTCGCGGAAACCGCATTTCGAGTGCGGCGCGTTAGACCACTCTGCCAACCCTCCAAAATAATCCTAACACGCTCGCCCGCCGTTTGCCAACTGAAGCTAAAAGCTATAAGCTGAAAGCTGTTTGTTGGCCTAAATCAACCCCTTGGGGTTGATCGGCCGAACATTTTGCCAGCAAAATGTTTTAGGCCCCATCGTCTAATGGTTAGGACAGGTCTCTTTCAAGGACCAAATCCGGGTTCGATTCCCGGTGGGGTCACCGCAAAGTTTTATGATAATCCTCGGTATCGAAACGAGCTGTGACGAGACGGCGGTGAGCGTGGTGGAAGCGACGGGCGGATTGAAACGGCCGCGCTTCCGGTCGCTCGCTCACTTGGTCGCCTCGCAAGCGGCCCTCCACGCCCGCTGGGGCGGCGTCGTGCCCAATCTCGCCAAGCGCGAGCATGCCCGAAATCTTTTACCGCTTTTGACGGAAGCGCTCGAGACGGCGGGCTTGGCGCGCCATGATGCAACCCGGCGACAGCAGTTGACAGTCGGCGAAGCCGACCAAGTTCGGCAAATTCTGGAGCGCGAACCGGAACTTTTGGACCAATTTCTCCAAGTGATGCCTTCGCTCAAACGGCCGGCGGTGGACTTGATTGCCGTCACCCAAGGTCCGGGATTGGAACCGGCGCTTTGGGTTGGCATCAATTTAGCTAAAGCGCTCTCGTTGGTCTGGCAAATTCCGGTCGTTCCCATCAATCATCTTGAAGGCCACATCTTATCTGTCCTGATTGATTTGGAAGCCCCGACCTCCTTTGGGCGTCGGGGCTGTTTCAGATTTCCGGCGCTAGCGTTATTGATTTCCGGCGGCCACACTGAACTGGTGTTGATAAAAGATTGGCTGAAATATCGGCGGCTCGGTCAAACCCGCGACGACGCCGTCGGCGAGGCCTTTGATAAAGTGGCGCGTCTGCTCGGTCTCCCCTATCCCGGCGGCCCGGAAATTTCGCGACTGGCCGCGAAAGCCGACAGTTCTTCATCTAAAACCTATAACCTAAAACCTAAAACCTATTCCTTGCCGCGACCAATGCTCAACTCACCGGACTACGATTTTTCTTTTTCCGGACTGAAAACGGCGGTGCGCTACTTGGTGGAAAAAGAAGCGCCGCTTTCTCAAATGACCCGGGCGGCCATCGCCCACGAATTCCAACAAGCGGCGATTGAAGTTCTGCTCGCCAAAACCACGCGGGCGGTCAAACAATTCAAACCGGCAACTCTCGTCATCGCCGGCGGCGTCGCCGCCAATCAAGAACTGCGCCGCCAATTTACGGAAACGCTCGGCGGCGATTTCCCCAACTGCCAACTCCTCATTTCCAGTCACCAACTTTCCACCGACAACGCCACGATGATTGCCGTCGCCGGCTACTTCCGCGCCCAAACCAAAATCAAACCGAACCCGAACTTCGCCGCCCACGGAACGATGGCGCTATAGATAAATGCTACAATTAATCTGCTCCAGCTATAAAGTTGTATCATTTCAAAAATGCCGATTAAACCCAAACGGCACCTGCCCACAATTAGGGGTTCGACTAAAAGAAAAATCCTACTCCTCCTGATGACTGGATTGACTTTAAGTTTAACCCGCTCGCCGAAGCAGTACTTTCGGATTGTCAAAACGGCGGCTCGAGGTTGGCGCGAACTGAAGCGTCACGAACTCTACCGCGCCGTCAAAGAATTTCACCACGAGCGGCTGGTGGATTATCGGGAGGAGAATGACGGCAGTATTTCTGTTGTCCTCACCGACGACGGTCAGCGAGTGGCTCTCAATTTAAACTTGGAAAATATGGCGATTAAGGCGCCGAAGCGCTGGGACGGTAAGTGGCGCTTGGTTATTTACGATATTCCAGATCGCAAAAAAGCGGCCCGCGAAGAATTTCGGCACCAACTGAAGGAACTGGGACTTCACGAGTGGCAAGAATCGGTCTTTGTCCATCCGTTCCCCTGCGAAAACGAAATAAATCTACTGGTTGAGTTTCTAGAAATCAGATCTTATGTCCGCTCTGCCGAAATGAGTCGACCGACCAACGAGGCCGAGCTAAAAATAAAATTCGGATTGGTCTAACACAAAAAGCTACAGTTATTCTGCTCCAGCTAGAGTTTTGTATCATTTTTCTGGTTGCAAAAAATAAGTTGCAAAAAAATAAATGGGGGTGGGGACGGAAAACAAAAAAATCTGCCGCGCGCGACGGGTTTTTCTTTCCAGGTACTACTAGGTGGGTAAATCAACCGCTCCGAAATTTGCCGACCACTTGCTCAACAATATCTGGCGTTATCTCCAGATGCAATTCGCCAATATCGATCGAGGTGACTACCAGTTCCAGAAGTTCACGATAATCAAGCTCTTTTATGTCAGCAGCGACTATTGCTTTGACGAACGGGAGCACATTAACGGTGTGAGCATAACCAACCTTGTCGGCAACTTTTTGACTAAGGCGAATAAAATTCGCGGTTCTTTGGCGTGCCGTCACTATAAAACTGTCCTCCGCCACGAAATCGCAGAACTCCAGCTCGTCCGGGGGAATAATTTGCCTTACTTCTTCCAGTTGTGCGTCGGTAAGTTTGTAGGCTCGGCAAACTAGGCCAATATCTTTATCCGCTATAGGCAACAACCCATGTTCCCGTTTCTGCACCGTCGTGAAATGAATCCCCAGAAAAGTGGCTATATCGTTGACGGTTACCCCATTTGCTTTCCGCGCCTTCCGGAAAAAAGGGCCTAAATTGAGACGTATGGGAGTAGCGACACATCCGCCTCGCCTTTTTCTCTTTGCCATAGCAACCTCCTTTCGCAAGGTTTGGGAATTTTGTTCGGATCCACCACCAAGCTACCACAAGCAGTTTTTTAAGTCAATATCTAATCGCGGCGGCAAGTTTGCTATGATTGAGCCAAATGAGCGAAGGAAAAATTGACCCGCGGCTTCTAAAGCCCTACCGACCGAGCGAGTGGGAGACGGAAATTTATCGGCGCTGGGAGGCGGGCGATTTTTTCTCGCCGCGCGGCGACGGCCCGGTTTTTTCCATCGTTCTGCCGCCGCCGAATGTGACCGGCCAACTCCATCTCGGCCACGCGGCGATGCTGGCGATTGAAGACATTCTCGTCCGCTATCGCCGGATGCGCGGCGCCCGGACGCTCTGGCTCCCGGGCACCGACCACGCCGCCATCGCCACGCAAGCCAAGGTGGAAAAGGAATTACAAAAAAGCGAAGGTAAAACCAAACACGATTTGGGTCGGGAAGAATTTTTGCGCCGCGTCAGCGCTTTCGCCCGAGAGAGTCACGACACGATTATCGGCCAGATTAAAAAAATGGGCTGTTCGCTCGACTGGTCGCGCGAGGCCTACACTCTGGACGAGACCCGCAGCCGCGCCGTCAAAATGGCCTTCCAAGAAATGCGCGAGGCCGGTTTGATTTACCGCGGCGAGCGGCTCGTCAACTGGGACCCGCGCCTCCAAACCACCATCTCCGATGACGAAATTGTTTATCGGGAAGAAAAAACTAAATTTTATTATCTCAAATACGGCCCCTTCGTCATCGGCACGGCTCGGCCGGAAACCAAGTTTGGCGATAAATATGTCGTGATGCATCCGGCCGACGAGCGCTACCGCGAGTACGAGTCCGGTCAAAAAATTGAGTTGGAATGGATTAACGGCCCGATTGTCGCCACGGTAATCAAGGATGAATCGGTGGACCGCGAATTCGGCACCGGCGTGATGACGATTACGCCTTGCCACGATGCTCACGACTTTGAGCTGGCCCAAAAACATCATTTGGATCGAGAACCGGTGATTGATTTGCGCGGCAAACTCTTGCCGCTGGCCGGAGAGTTTGCCGGTCTCCATATCAAAAAAGTCCGGCTGCTGATTGTGGAAAAACTGCGCGCCAAAGGTCTAATCGAAAAAATTGACGAAAATTATGTTCATAATCTAGCTCTTTCCGAGCGGAGCGAGGAAGTGATTGAACCGCAAGTGATGAAGCAATGGTTCGTCGCCGTCAATCAAAAGTTTCCGGCCAAAACCGATAAAATCGACGGGATTAAAAAAGGGCAGGAAATTACGCTCAAAGAATTGCTCCAGCAAGTCGTCCGCTCCGGCCAAATCAAAATCATTCCCGAGCGGTTCGCGAAAACTTATTTCAACTGGGTGGACAATCTCCGCGACTGGTGCGTCTCGCGGCAAATCTGGTTCGGCCATCCGGTGCCGGCGACACTCACGAACGGCGAGCCCGACCCCGACACTTTGGACACCTGGTTTTCTTCCGGCCTCTGGACTTTTTCCACTTTGCTTGACCCGAAAGAAGAGGCACCGACGCTCGCCGAGTGGCTGGCCAAAAGTCCCGATCGGATTTATCATCCGACGAGCGTCCTGGAAACCGGCTACGACATTCTCTTTTTCTGGGTAGCGCGGATGATTCTAATGACCGGCTTTTTGCTCGGCGAAATCCCCTTCCCCACCGTTTATCTCCACGGCCTCGTCCGCGATCAGCAAAATCGCAAACTTTCCAAGTCGCTCGGCAACGCCGGCGACCCTTTGGTGATGATTGCCAAATACGGCGCTGACGCGGTGCGAATGTCGCTCGTCGTCGGCACGGCGCCGGGGAACGACAGCAAAATTTGGCCCGACAAAATTAAGGCCTACCAACATTTCGCCAACAAGGTCTGGAACATCTCGCGCTTCATCCTGGAACATCCGGCCGCGGATTCGCCGGCCGGCGAACCCGCGGCCGAGGATGGCGAGCTCTTGGTTGAGTTTAAAAAATTGGCCAGCGAGGTCACCGCCGATTTGGAAAGTTATCGCTTTTATCTCGCCGCCGAAAAACTTTATCACTACATCTGGCACCGCTTCGCCGACGAAATTTTGGAAGCGGCCAAAAAGCGGCCGCCGACGCCGCTCCTCGCTCAAATTTGGCGCGAGGCCCTGAAACTGCTCCACCCCTTTATGCCCTTCGTCACCGAAGCGGTCTGGTCCCTCGGCTTCGCTCGGGATAAATCTCTCGGCTTCGCCAATCAAGACACGCCCCTCATCACCGAAATATGGCCTCCACTCTCTTAGCGATTATCGGCGGCATTGTTCCGGCTCTGGTCTGGCTTTGGTTCTGGCTCAAGGAGGATACCCGCCATCCGGAACCCAAACCACTGATTGGCGAGACCTTTCTCCTCGGCGCCTTGGCGGTGATTCCGGCTTACTTTTTGGAAAAACTTTTCGGGATTAGCGATTTGCCGACGGTCGGCGCGACGCTCTGGTGGCTCGTTCTCGCTTGGGCGACCGTGGAAGAAATCCTGAAATACCAAGCGGTGCGCGTCGGGGCGATGCGCAGCCACTTTTACGATGAGCCGGTGGACCCGATGATTTATCTGATTACCGCCGCTCTCGGCTTCGCCGCCGTGGAAAACACGCTCTTTATTTTGAGCGCCCTCGGTCAGGGCGGCTCGGAACTGGCCTATCTCCTGACCGGCAATTTCCGTTTCCTCGGCGCCACCCTCGTCCACATCGTCTCCTCGGCTTTGGTCGGCGGAATGCTGGGGATAAGTTTTTACCGCTCGGCCGCCGCCAAGCGAGTTTACCTCGTCGGCGGCCTCCTCGCCGCCATTCTCTTGCACGCCGTTTTCAACTACTTTATAATTAAAAGCGCCAGCGACGAGATTTTTAAAATTTTCGCTTTGCTCTGGGCCGCCGGCGTCGTTCTGATTCTCTTCTTTGAGCGAGTGAAGAAAACTGGTAAAATAAATCAAACCAAATTATGAATCGCAAGCGCAGCTTTTTTGAACGAATCACCGGCGCCGTTTCGGCGACCGAAGACGAAACGGCGCCGGCCAGCCGCCCGAGCAAAAGCGAGAGCGGCAACTGGCTGGAAGACACCGCCGAGGAGGGCGAGCTGGCGGTAGATGTTTATCAGACGCCGTCGGAAATCGTCATCAAGGCGATGATTTCCGGCGTCAAACCCGAGGATTTGGAAATTGCCATCACCCGCGATATGGTTACTCTCCGCGGCCAGCGCGAGGCCAGCCGCGAGATTAACGAAGAAAATTATTTTCAACGCGAACTTTACTGGGGCGCTTTCGCTCGGACCATTCTCCTGCCGGCGGAAGTGGATGTGGAAGACGCCGAAGCGATTGAGAAGCACGGCCTCTTGACCATCCGCCTGCCCAAAATCGACAAAGGCCGCAAACAAAGTTTGAAAGTCAAATCGCTGTAGCCAGCCAACCGAAACTGGCATTTTCGCAAGAATATGTTAGTTTAGATGTGTCTTGATGTGCGAGAGATTGCTAAGAAATCCGGAAGCCCAGATAGCTCAGTTAGCAGAGCATTCGCCTGAAGAGCGAAGGGTCGTCAGTGCAATTCTGACTCTGGGCACATGAAAAAAAGACGCGGCGCCACAGCCAAAGGTTACTTAGAAAAAGCAACTGACCCGCGCCAATACGACGCGGGGGAAATCAATTGGTCCAATTACGGCAAAGGCGATCACCCGATAAGAACCTTTTATAAAGAGGTCCTCCGCAAGGAACTCGGCAATCTGGAAGGAAAACGAGTATTGGATGTTGGTAGTGGTTCTGGCGCCTTCTTTGATTTTATAAAAGAGTTGGGCGCTCTCGAAATCCAAGGAATTGAGCCGTCAGCGACAAATTATGAGATCTCGAAGAAATTATTTCCTCAAATTTCCGTTTTTCACGGAGAGTTGCGACAATCACAATTCGCCGAACAATTCGATTTGATTTTGGCAATAATGGTCTTCGAACACATTCTGGATTTACCCAGCGCTTACGGCAAAATACATTCTTTACTTAAAAACGGCGGCAAATTCTGTCTCATCTTCCAAGACGAGGGGAGGTTGCTAGATCCAAATTTTGACCAGCCGGTTGATTTTGAGAATACCGGGAACGGGGTAATTGTTTCTAAAGTTGTATCTTTTTTTGGTACAACCTATAATTTGCTCCGGCCGACCAATACTTACATAAAAACCGCGGAAGAAAACGGCTTTATTTTGGAGAAACATCTGCCACTCTTCCCCAGCGAATCATTGTGCCGAGCAATCCCCCGCTACAAAAATTCGAAGGGTAAACCTATTAGACACCTGTTGGTGTTGGTTAAAAAATAGAATATGCCCATAGACAACCAGCTCAGGAAAAGAATCCGCAATGACTTGCTCCAGTTAGTGGACAACACTTTGACTGACAAGAGCGCGGGGCCAAAAATAAAAGGGCTGCTTGAGGACACCGGAATTAGTATCGACGAACTAAGACGAGAAGTTCTTGCTTACACTCTGGCTAAAGGTCTGGATGAATATAAAAACGAACAATACCGCAAGATTGTCGCCAAAATAACCCTACACTTTCATAATCTGGTTAAAGGAACATACCACCAAAAAAGACACGGGTTGGTTTTATCTTTCCTCAACAAAGTGCGGCCAAAACATTTAATGGACATCGGCTATGGCGTGCCTGGGCCATATCTCATCCCTTACTTACAAAGTAACCAGGAAGCGACAGCGACCCTTGCCGATCAGGACCCATCAGCGGAAGAAGTGGCCAGAAAAATCATTTCCAACGAAGCTCCGGAATTGTTAAGACGGGTGAAATTTGCCGTCTACAACATGGACACTCAAGAATACCCCGGCGACGCTGATGTGTACTTATTTTTGGACTCGATTGAACATACAAAAAATCCGACAGAATATCTAAAAATGATCGTCAAAAAGTCACGGGCGGGAACTTATTTCATTTTCTCTATCCCCATCTGCAAAATGAGAGACTTGGAAGGTTTCCATTATGACGAATGGCTAAACGACGAGGACGCAAGGAAGTGGTTACGCAATGCCGGTTTAAAGATAGTCGAAGAGGGGTTGGCTTTCCCCAATCCGGCGGTAGATTATTTTGCCGAACTCACAGAAGGCGGGTACCACAATATTTTGATATTGGCTCAATCTTAACTGATTTCCTTGAAGTCGGGATTACCTCGGCAAACCTTGAAGCAGTTTAGACAAATCGCCCAAGTTAGGCAAGTTGGCGCCGCCGGACGCGCCGTCACCGGTCGGCGCGCCGCCCAAGAGTTGCTCGTAGCCGCCGAGGATGAAATCCAGATAGGGCTGGATAAAGTAGTAAGCGCCGAAAGAGAGAGCGATAATCACCGCCCAACGCAAGAGCGACCAGGCCAGCGCCCAGCGTTGAGCGCGCACCAATTTGTGCAACAGCCGATTGTTCTCCTCGGTCAGCTCCGCCACCTTCTTGGCCAAAATTTGTTCATCGCCAAACATAATTGATGGTTTTAGTATATCACACCGGCGCCCCCACTCCGAGTCGAACGGGGATTTACTCCTTAGGACGGAGTTGTTCTATCCATTGAACTATGGGGGCCGTAACTTCAAACCCCGAGAGCGTTTTTGAGGGCCACTTGGTCAAAGCCGACAATAATTTGCTCGTCGCCCTCCTCGCTCTCAATCGCAATCACCGGCACGCCGAGCTGGCCGGACTTCTTGACCATCTCCTCTCGCCTCGCCGTGTCCAAGCCCACATTGTGCTCCTCGTAGACCACTTTGTGATTCTGGAAAAAATCCTTCGCCGCCCGACAATAAACGCAAGCTGGCGTGGTGTAAATGGTTACTTTTTTATTCATCGTCCGACCATCATATCAAAGGCCGATAAGCGGAGCAAGGTCGTCGTTCGGCGCCAGCTGGTTGGACTTTTGCCGGCCGCACTTCTCACAGGTGTGGATAACGGCGAAGCCGCCGCCGCGAGCGACATAACCGACCGGCGGCATCAGGCCGCCGCAGGCGGCCGCTCGATCGCCGGGGTTCTCATCCACATGTTTGCTCCAAAGACAGCGCGGGCAGTGATTGGTATAACCGTCGCCAACCACGCGCTCGCCGCAATGCTCGCAACTAAAATCTTCCGGCTGTTTGATAAAAGTTTGAGACATTAACCTAGCTTTTTGGCCACATTTTGCTGAAAAAGTTCCAACGCCCGGAGAGCTGAGGCCACATCCTCTCGCGAAATGCGGTTCCGCCCACGCCCGTATAGATGTTGGGAATTCCTGTGGCCTCTTAGGGTGGTTAGCTGTCTTTTTAAAGATGGGCTGATTATCTTGTGCTTGGACAGCAGATCGATTGATTGAACGAAGGGAACATCAGCAATGTTTGATGACTTGCGTTTTCGTACGGCCAAGATTAATTCTCCCTGCGCCACACTTACACCCGGCAAACTGACGGGTAAAATATTTTTATACTCCTCTCGTTCTAACGGTATCTGTTTGTGTTCTAAAACGAATAGACATAACGCCTCTACCACCGCGGCAAGGTAGAGAACAATAACTCGATGAATCTCTTCCCGGTATCTTTCTTCCGCAACCTGCTGAGCGAGGTCGATCAGATAGGCCACGAAGAGGAGGGCGTCCTCAAGATCTTCGCGCAGGGCGACATCGGTGATGAAGCTAAATGTTTGACCGTTAAGTCCTTGGGGTTCGGTCATCGGCTTACCTTCTTCAGCAATCGAGACAGAGATACAACACCGTATTTCTTGAGGACGGTGTGCAATTGGGCATCCGACCGAGCCTTCAAACTAACACCGTATTTTCTTTCAATCGTCCCAACGAGAGTGTCCGCCCGCTTTTCCCGATAACGCCCGCCCTTATTTTTGTCTCGATTAATCATGTTTTAATTCTATACTTTTCCAGCCCACGAAGCAAAGCCGTCATTGAACAACTCTAAACCTCATACTCCTTGCCCAACTCAAAAACTTGGAACTCGATGCCGGCCGGGGTCAACACTTGCGGCGGACGGAAGTGAACCGGGCCGGGGTCTTTCAAAATAGCGTCGTGGACCGGGAAGCAAAGTTTCGGTTTAAGCGCCAGCGCGTAATCAATCGCTTCGGACAGCTTCATCCACGGCCCGGCCACCGGCAAAGCCAAAATTTCCACCGCCCGATTGGGATTGGTAAAGGCGTCGCCCGGATAAAACAGGCGCTCGGCGATAAAATAGCCGGTGTTTTGAACCAAAGGAAGCGCGGCGTGCATTAAGGCGTGTTCCCGACCAAAACCCTCCAACTTAATCCTCCGCTCCGTCGCCTTTTGGCCGTCTGCCAACAAACTGAAAGGAATGTTTTCTTTGGCCAGAAGCGCGCCGACGGCGGCGTTGGTAACAATCTTGGCCGCCGGATTATTCTGACGCACCAGCTTGAGCGACGCTAAATGGAAATGATCTTGGTGCTCGTGAGTAATCAAAATGAGATCAATATTCTTGAGCTCGTCTTGAGCGGTGGAATAATTGCCCGGGTCAGTCAAAATCCTGACCCCCTGTTCCTCAATCAACAAACAACAATGCCCCAATTTGGTGATTTTCATGTTTCCAGTTTAACACACTAAGTGCGGGTAGGGAGAATCGAACTCCCGACTGCTGCTTGGGAAGCAGCCATTTAACCACTAAACTATACCCGCGTTTTGGATTTTAATTGAATGGCCAGAAGCGGAGCCCCCGCCACCATCCGCCGCGGCGGCTGGTGGCGGGGGCGACCGCGGCGGCGCCGGAGGCGCCGCCGACGACAATCACCCCTTCGCCCTCGCGAGCAATCGGGAACTTTTGGCGCAAGAGCGTCTCTTGACCGCGCTCGGTTTCCAGCGTTGCGAGCTCGCGCGTCAACTCGGCCCGGCGCGCCGCGAGCTCGGCCAATTCGGCTTTGGCCGCGTCGCGCTCGGCCGTCACCGTCCGACTCTGCCACCAAGCCCGCCAAACGGCGCGAGTCAAAAAGATGGCCACCAGCAAAAAGAGAACCAGCGCCCAACGGGAACTAAACCAGCGCCGAAACCGCCGTCGATCTTGCCACTCGCTCATCGTTAGTATAATATACCATGATGTTGCTCAACCGGAAGCATCGCCGCTCGCTCCAAATCTTTTGGACCATCGTCGCCGTCCTGACCATTGCCGGCATGGTTCTCCTTTATCTCCCCACCCTATTCGGCTGAGCGAATCATCTTCAGAAAAACAGCCGAAGGAATATTGACGGCGCCGCGCGCCTGCATCTTTTTCTTTCCTTTCTTTTGCTTCTCGCGCAATTTCATTTTGCGAGTGATGTCGCCGCCGTAGAGATAATCGGTAACATCTTTGCGCAGAGCGCTCAAACTCCGGGCGGCGATAATCCGGCCGAGCGCCTGGGCCTGAATCTTAATCGCGATTAACTGGCGTGGCAGCAACTTGACCAGCTTGTCCACCGCCTCATTGGCTGCCCGTTCCACCCGCCGCCGCGCCACCACCCGCGAGAAGGCGGGCACCAACTCGCCGTTAACCAGAATGTCCAAGCGGGCGACATCGGCCGGCCGGAGAGCGGCCGGCCGGTAAGAAAAGGAAGCGAAGCCGGAGGAAACACTTTTCAGTTCATCAAAAAAGTTGCGCATCAACTCGCGGAGCGGCATCTCCACCTCCATCACCATCCGGCCGCTACCAAAGTTGTCAGTCAAAAGCAAATTGACTTCGTGGTCGTTGAAAAGTTTAACCACGGCGCCGACATAATTCTCCGGCACGATAATCCGGGCCGCCACCCAGGGTTCCAAAATTTGGAGACCTTTAGTTTCGGCCGGAAAAAGGTGGGGCGAGGCGACCAGTCGCCGCTCGCCCGGTTGGCCGCCGGTCGGCGGCTCGATCAACCAGTAACCGATGGTTGGCGTCGCCACCTGCAAAGCCAAACCAAACTCGCGCCGCAGGCGCTCGGTGATAATTTCCAAATGGAGCAGGCCCAAGAAACCGGCACGGAAACCGCGACCGAGAATGGTGGATGTTTCCTCTTCAAACGAGAGCGCGGCATCGGTCAGGCGCAGGCGTTCCAAGGCCCGGCGGAGCGCCAGCCAGTCATTCTGGGCTTCCGGATAAATTGAAGCCCAAACCACCGGCTTGGGTTCTTCATAACCGGCGAAGAGGGCGAGCGGCGCGCGTGGATTAAGGATGGTTTCGCCAACCTTGGGCCGACCCGGATCCTTGAGGCCGGTGACGAGATAGCCGATTTGACCTGTTTCCAACCCCGGCCGGGCGCGGCGCTCGGGGGTGAAAATTCCAGTTTCCATCACCTTGAACTTTTCTCCGGCGACGCCGAAAATGAGTTCGTCGCCGGGCGCGATTCGGCCGTCAAAAACCCGAACATAAACGACCACGCCTTGATGCTCGGAGTAGGCGGAATCAAAAACGAGGGCTCGCACCCCCTCGACCTTGCTCGGGGCAAGCGGGGGCGGAATTCGTTCCACAATCGCGGCGAGCAAAGCCGGCACGCCCGCGCCGGTGCGACCGGAAACGGCCAAAATTTCGCTTGATTGAACACCGAGCAGTTGCGCCAGCTCGGCGGTCGCTTCGGCCACGCGCGCCGCCGGCAAATCAATTTTGTTAACCACCGGAATAATTTTCAAACCAAACTCGCGGGCCAAACCGAGCACCGAGAGGGTTTGGGCCTGGACGCCTTGAGTGGCGTCAACCAAAAGAATCACGCCCTCCACTGCTTTGAGCGCCCGCGAAACCTCGTAGGCAAAATCAATGTGGCCGGGAGTATCGATGAGGTTTAGGTTATAGGTGTTAGGTTTTAGGTTGTAGGTCAGCGTGACCGGCGTCATTTTAATCGTAATCCCCCGCTCGCGCTCCAACTCCATCGTGTCCAACATTTGCTCGCGGAGTTTGCGCTTCTCCACACTGCCGGAGAGCTCCAAAAGCCGGTCGGCCAAGGTGGACTTGCCGTGGTCAATGTGAGCGATAATCGAAAAATTGCGGATGAGATTCACCTTTCCATACTACATTATAGTTGACGCATTTCAATCGCTTTTTCCTGTAGCATCCTCCATGATTTTTCATCAGTAGTAAGGTAACCAAATTCGCCCCACCCTTCCCTCCCCAAAGGGGAGGGTTGACCTTCGGATTCCCCTTCTCCTTTGGAGAAGGGGCCGGGGGATGAGGCCGTTTTTTGAACGATCATAATTCCGGCATTTCGGGACTGAGCGGTTTGGCGAGCCAGAAGCGGTGACGGAGGGCCAGCCAGAGTTCGTTCAATTCGTGATTGCCACGCCAGTAGAGCCAGCCGAAATTGACCGCGAGACCGACGAGGCCGGCCAAGAAACCCTGACTAAAAATACCGACCAAGGTGGCGGTGTCAAGCGGCAAAGCCAAAACCCGGAGAGTGAGATAGGCGGCGAGACCGGCGAAAAAAGCGCCGAGCAAACTTTGCCGTCCGGTCGCTAGGAGCGTCGCCGGATAACTACCGAAGTCGCGCTCAAAAGCGAACCAGAACCAAACGGCGTTCAAAATCGCGCCGATGCTGAAGACGAGCGGCAGGGCTAACACCGTGGCGCCGGCCACTTCGTCCACTCGAACCAGCGCCCCCCAGAATTGACGGCCGAACGGCAATCCGGGCAACCAATAACCGACACTCAAAGCTAAACCAACGGTCACCGCCGACGAAACCAAGTTAATAAGGAGCGGCTTTTTGGTTTGGCCGCCGGCGTAATAACCGCGGATGAAAAGCAGGGACAAACATTGAGCGGCGACGGAAACGGCGAAGAGGGCGAGGGCGGCGGCGGTCAGGCGGGTGTCGGTCCAACTGAAGCGGCCGGCGCCGAGGACCACCCGGACAATCTGGGCCCGGAGGACAATGAGGAGCGCGGCAAGCGGCAAAGTCCAAAAGAGAATACTGCCGGCGGCGCGCGAAAGGTAAGCGACGAAATCGGCTCGCTCACCGGCGGAAAATAGTCGAGCCAGAGTCGGAAAAGCGGCGACCGAATAACTGACCCCGATGATGGCGAGCGGAATGGACTGGAGAGCGAAAGCGAAATTAAAAACGGCGATGGAGCCGGCGGCCAAGAGCGAAGCGAAGGCGACCAAAACCATCGTCACCAACTGACTGGCCGAGAGCGCCAACGTCCGCGGCAAAGAAATCGCGAACAGTTGACGAAGCTCGCGCCAATCAAAGGCCAAAGTCAGTCGCGGCCTCAAATCGTGGTGGAAAAGCGTCGGCAGTTGAATGGCGAGATGGAGCGCCGCGCCGAGGGCCACGCCCCAAGCCAAACCGACCAAGCCGAACCGCGGGTAGAAAAAAAGAATGCCGCCGATGATGCCGAGATTGTAGAAAAGCGGCGAGAGGGCGAAGATAAAAAATTTCCGGAGCGATTGGGTGAAACTGCCGAGGAGATTGGAGAGGCCGAGGAGAAGCGGCGACCAGAGAATCACCCGCGCCAGTGCCACCCAAGCGGCGGTGGCGGCGGCATCAAAACCGGGGACGACGAGCGGCCCGAGGCGCGGCATCAACCAATAAGCGACGGCGCTAGCGAGAATCATCGCCAAACCGAAAACTGAAAGGAGGCGGGAAAAGAAGGCCTGAGTGGCGACCCGGTCGCCGGCCGTCAAATAACGGACGACGAAAGGGATGATGATGCCGGCGGAGATGAAGGAGCCGAGCGAAACATAGAGCAAATCCGGCACCCGGAAGGCGGCGTAATAAATATCCAACTCGGCACCGGCGCCGAAGCGGGCGGCGAGGAGTCGGTCGCGGCCCAAGCCGAGCAGTTGCGAGGCGAGCGACGCGAGGCCGAGTAAAATCGCCGCTTCCTGCAGACCGTTGAACTCGCGATTGAACCAGCGGAAAAGTTGGCGGACCATAATTATTTTTCCAGCTCGGCCAAAGCCGCTTTGACGGCGGCGTTCCCGGGATCGGCCAACTCCAAAAGACGCCACTCGCGGCGCGCCGACTCGCGCTCGCCAAGGGCGGCGTAACTTAAACCGAGAAAGTAGTGGCTCTCGGGCAAATCTGGCCGGTAACGAATCGCTTGGGTGAGTGCCGCCACGGCGCCGCGATAATCGGCCGATTGGTGACGGAAGTAGCCGAGCGCCAGCCAAAGTTCACCGGCCGCCGGTTGGCGTTCGGTGGCCGCCACCAAACGTTCAAGCGCCGCGGCCCGGTGACCTTCGGCAAAATCAAATTGGGCCGAAAGCAGAATCACCGCCGGATCGTTGGGCGCGAGTCGCGCCGCCGCCGCCAAGGGTTCGGCGGCGGCGCTCGGATTTTCGCCGGCGAGGGCCAAACGGGCGAGGGCTAAATGAATCAGCGGGTTGGCCGGATAGCGGGCGAGCGCTTGGCGATAGGCCTCGCCGGCGGCCGAGGCCGCGCCCTCAACCTGAAAGGTGGCCAGCGTCTCGTAGACCAAACCGGTCGCCAACCAGTGGCGGTAATCGCTTGCCTCGCGACCGCGCGCTCGGTCGGCGGCGCCAATCGCCGCGCGAGCCGCGGCGGCAAATTGTTGTTCCAGTTCCGCCGGCGACCCTTGGCGACGCGAGAGCTGGCGCAATTCGGTCAGAGTCAAGTCCACCGCGGCGCGGTCAAAAGCGGGACTGAAGTAATCGGCGGCCAATCGCTCGGCCGCCGGCCAAAGTTCCGCCGTTGCCGCCGGATTCTGGAACCAACGAGTCAGCAAGGCCTGATAACGCCACCAAGCCGCGGCGCTCCGACCGGCGACGAGGGCGAGCCAAATCGCGCCGAGCGTCAGCGCCAAAAGCGTCGCCGTTAAAATCGCCCGACTGGTTCGCCGCCAAGAAATTGGCCACTCACCGAGCGACACTTGACCCAAACCGGTGGCCAAACCGAGCCAAAGTCCGGTGAAAAGAAAAGCGAGAGCGAGAATCACCGGGCCGGGCGTCGCGAGCCAAAGAACGAGCCAGAGATAAAGAGCGGCGAGAGCGGCGGCGACGAGCGACGCTTGGGCCATCGCTTCGCTCGGTCGGCGGCGCCAGGAACGAACGGCCAGCCAACCGAGCGCGAAAAGGAAAAAAAGTTGAGCCAGCGCCGCACCAACGCCGCCCAAAATCACGCTGGTCGGCACCCAGCCGCGGCCGACGGTGAAGTCGAGTGGCCGGCCGCTCGCCGCGTCAATCGGCGCTCGCTCGGCGGCGGCCGTCCAAGCGGCGAGGAAGTGGTTCGGACCGGCGCCTCGAAGGGGCGACTGGCGGAGCGTCCGGCCAACCAAGGCCCAGGTCTCGGCGCGGGCGGGCGCGGGCGTTGAGATTACGGAAAAATTGGCCGCTTGAAGAAAATTTTGGAGCGGCTGAAGCGCCGGCAAGCGGTCAGCCAAACCAAACAGAACGCCGCTGACGGTGAACAAAATCGCGAGCGTGGCCAGGCCGCAGAGCAACCACTTAATCCGCGAGGTCAGAGTCAATCGAGCGCCGATAAAAGCCAGCGAAATTATCGCCGCCAAACCAAAAAAAATCGTTTGGTCGAGCCAATCGCCGATTAAGTTGAGCCGGAAAACGGCGGCAACGGCGACGCCGACAAAACCAATAAAGAAAGCGAGGAACCAGCGCCGCGCCCATTCCCGGCCGCGAAAAAGCGCCGCCGTGGCCAAAGTCAAAAGTCCGAGCAGAACGAACGGCCCGGCGGCACCGAGCTCAAAGGCCTCGCCGAAAAAAGCGTAACGAAACTGACCGGTGGCGAGCGCCAGGACGAGAAAAACCGCCGCCAAAAAAACCGGCGCGAGGATGAGCGGCGAGCGCGGGAGAATCAAACGCCGACGGCGCCAGACGCCGGCGAGCCAAAACAGAATCGCCCCGGCGCCGGCGAGCGCGAGCCAAAGTTGTTTGGCGAGCGCGAGCGGCCAGCCGGCCGCCGGCGCCGGCAGTAAAATGAGGCCGACGAGGAAAACGAGTAAAAACCAGCGAGCTAATCGTTCGGGCGAGAGGCGGCCGGCGGCGGCCGGCGGCCGGATGGAAGAGTCGGTGTCCATAAAGTTTATGGTAGCAAAAACCTCGCCTGGCGGCGAGGTTTTTGATTATCGCGGCTCGGTGCCTATAAGCCGAATTCTGTGTTCCCGCCCAAGGCGGGCGGGTGTGTGATTATTTATCTAGCCCCGCGATTACTCTCGGGGTCAAGCGGCACTTCGCCAATGCTCCGCATTGGAAGCACGAAGCACGAATTTCGAAGCTCGAAAATTAATTTCGGATTTCGACATTCGGATTTCGAATTTCCAGTGCGAAGCACTGGCGACTCGGCCTTGCACTCGGGTAAGGATTTAGCCGTTTCATTTCCCGGATTACTCCGAGAACTCGGCCCACACCGCTCCTCGCGGAGCTTCGCGGGCCGGCCGCTCGCTTTCGCTCGCGGCCGTTTCTGTTCGCACCTCGCGTGTTGCCACGGCAGGTCGTTAACCTGTACCTTGCTGCCAACTTTGCAAGCAAAATTGGCGAGTGTTCGGACTTTCCTCCCTAAAACACTCGCAAGCGAGTGTTCGGGCAATCACCTAGCACCGAGCCGTGGATATTATACCACAGGCGGACTAAAAATCAAACCACGGCGAGCTTCAACGATCATCATCAATGCTTCGCGGAGATTTGATTTTGTCTCCTTAATCGTTCGCCCTTGGGTATTAACCCCGGAGATTTCTTCCACCCAGCCGATATACCACTTACCGTTCCTTTTATAAACCGCGTGAAGGTTATTCATAATTTTAGGATAGCACAGACAAGGTCACGGAATCAAATTTTGTTTTGATTCCCCACCGCGTGTTTGATTTTATGGTCTTTTTGTGAGAAGGTGTATTTGTGAAAACAACAAAAATTAAAACCCTTAACCTCTCTAACGGCAACGAAATTTTCAATGAATTATCGAGAGAGTTGATTCCCTACCATAAAGAGGAGGTGGGGTCTTGGATGTTCGTCGTCGAAGGTTCCGAGAAAAATCCCCGAGTTGGTCTGCGTTACCCGGGACGAAAGCTTAGGTTTCGGTCAGAACTAACGAGACCAAATGACCGCTCCGCCCGATGGGCCAACTTGATGGATTTTGAAGTTGTCCCATTTGTTAATGGCAAAACGGTGGAATCGCAAGTTTTTACTTACTCCAACCTGTTAGAGGACTACAACAAGTATAAAAAACAGAGTGCCTTATTTTGGGAAATGCTGGTAGAACTTTATGAGCAAAACATCATCGCCAAAGAACCACCTGAATTACCGGGTATCAATCCTAAACAATTCCTAGAGATGCTTAAGTGGATCTGGATTCAAGAAGATTTAAATTATCGTTTATCGTGGGAAGATATTGGTTCACCAATTAGATATCGGCTTGAAAATCGGACTGGCTCCGTCACAAGAAAGGGTGCGGGGCGAGCAAAATTTTTTGGCGCCTTGGTGCTTTTGAGAAACGAACATTTTGATTTGGCTCTAGTTCGTAAGATTGTACCACTCTATTAAACATCGGCTCGCTTTTTTCCATGCGGGCCGAGACGGTACGGGGAATCGATGTATCCTTTTTTTAAACGGTCCTCAATAATCCTACAATATTGGGGGTCAATTTCCGCCGTTATAAAATTTCGGTTCAGCCGTTGGGCAATTTCTACCTCTGATCCACTGCCGCCAAAAAGAATCAAAACGACATCCCGAGGTTTTGTGGTTGCTTTTATTAACATCTCGGTCAATTTCTGAGGAATTTGACAGGCATGATAGGTTTTTTCTTTACTAACATTTTTAACCAGATTGAATTCAAACCAAGAATAAGGCATCCGACCCCTTGACCCATTGGCTAAGTTTTGTCGGATTCTTTTGTCCGTCGGGTTTTTATAAGGTAACGCCACCTCGTCTTTATAGAACTTATTGTCGTCGCTTTTTCTCACATGCAAGATACTTCTGTGCGCGGTGGTGAATCTCTTTGGAGTATGGCCAACATTTGTGTTGTAGGCCCAAACATACTCGTGGACATTCACAAAATTCAAATCCAGATACCTGACGCGCAAATGGGCATTTTGTTTTGGGTAATTCATCATAAATAAATTGCCGTCGTTCTTCAAAACGCGGGCCGATTCCTTAGTTAACTCAATGTACCAGTCAAGGTAATCGTTAAAATTTCTGGTGTAAGAATTCCTCCCGTATTTGATGCCGACATTGTAATCCGGGTCACCGAAGACCATGTCGACACTATCATCAGGTAAATCCTTGAGAATTTTCATAATGTCTCCGTTATAGACCCGATTCAGGTAATCGGGAAGACCACCACACCGATTAATCTTCGTCTTGCTCGGTACCGGGAGGGGCCACTCCGTTTTTTCAGGAATCTCGCTCCGGATGGTGTCAATCAGGATACCCTGCAGGGTTAGTTGTTCGGTTGGTCCGATGATGATTGGTGGGTAATTTTCATTTGCTGGCTGAAGACGAATGTGATTTTTTTCTCTGAAAAAAGTTTTGAGGGTGGCGTTTTGTCCATTTAACAAGGCCACAACTTTGTCGCCATTCTCCGCCGTGTTTTGCCGCTTTATTAAAATGGTATCGCCGTCTTTTACTCCCTCGTTGATCATACTGTCGCCAGCCACTCGTAAAGCATAAACATTCGCCGAACGCGGAATTCTATTTTTTGGCACGGCGATAGTTTCTCTTTCTTGAATTGCTTCAATCGGTTGACCGGCGGCGATTGTTCCCAAAAGTGGGATATTGACCAATGTTTGTCCGGGATTTTTTGGCTGAATGGCCCTAGCTAAACCGCGCTTTTTGTCGAGGTAACCCTTTTTTTCTAGTTTATTCAAGTGTTCGTGGACCGTCGCGGATGAAGACAGGCGAAAGTGCCTCTGGATTTCTTTGATGGTGGGCGAAAACCCTTGCTTGGCATTAAAAGCACCTAAAAAATCATAAATCTGTTTTTGCCGCTGAGTTAACACACAAATATTATACCCGAACAAAACCCGAAAGTTATCCACAGTCAATTTATAGCCTCTACTTCCCCGCTTCGCTCACCGGGGCCATCATTGGGTCAATCTCGCAGACGCAGGCGAGTTCTTTGCTGCCGCTGGTGTCGTCTTCGTATTCGTAAAGAACAATTTTGGAGAAATCATTTAAATCCTTGTTTTTAGCCATTTTTTGTTGGGGTTGGGCTGATTATCCCCACCTTCTTGCAATTTACTGACTGCCGCGTATAATCAGGTGGTATCAATACGAAAAAGGACCCGAAAGGTGAGATACCTAAGGGGCCTTTTTCATTTGCGGAGAATAAGATATCTTTGTCTTCACATCTGGATTTTCGAGATAATCAAAAAACTCACCGCCCAGTTTTTGATACAAAGAAGACGCGGAAGCCCTATTGGGAAATAACATCTTCCCAAATTTACCTTTCTTAACCAGATAGTCAACCAATTTTTTCATCACCCCGAAAACAATATCACTATCAACATTTCCCTTTTTGGTGCCCCTTAGGGTCGGCGAATGTTCTCTAAACGACAAAACAAAGCCAGCTTTTTGAAGATTGTCGTACAAATCTTGTTCATCCCCCGAAACAAAGCCGAGAAAGTAGTAGGCCTCACTTACATGATATTTCTCCGCTAGGTAAGTCCTGAATTTAATATGGTCCACAGACCAGCCGCTCTCCCTGGTTCCCAGGTGAAGATTTTGACCATCCACGAACGCGACGTTGGGTCCAGTTTCCTCAGTCATCTTTTCATTTCCCCGCTTCGCTCACTGGAGCCATCATCGGGTCGATTTCGCAGACGCCGGCGACGCAGGCGAGTTCTTTGCTGCCGCTGGTGTCGTCTTCGTATTCGTAAAGAACAATTTTGGAGAAATCAATCGGCGGGAAATTTTTGACCAGTTCTTGATAGCGCTCCTCGCTAATCGCCTCGTAAGGCGCCAGCCGGTAGACATGGTCGGAGCGCGGCAGGAAGGAGAGCCCGCCGATGATGTCCCAGTTCTCGTAGACCCAGTTGGCCACTTGCAACCACTCTTCCTCGCCGACGGAAATCGTCGCTGAGGGATTGTGCTCAACATAATTCTCCTTTAACATTTTCCAATAGTTGAGTTGGTCCAAAGCCGAGAGGTCGTCTTTGAAAACCGAGCCCTTGGGCGCTTTGACCGGAAATTCCAACACGAAAGTCGTCGCCGTTTCCGGATTCTGGCCGACTTCCGGCTGATGAGGCACGCCCAAATCGCGGAGCATCAGGAAAATTGGATTATGATTTTCAATCCGCACCCGCCGGAGATAAAACGGCGCGTGGCGCGGGTGGAGACCGGAAGCGGAATCAAAAAGTTGCGAGCCGTTACCGGAGGGTTTGACGCAGGTAACGCAAGTGGAAGGATTAATGCCGAAGCGAGCGGCGTACTTGCGGTTGGTCTCAATCGCCACTTCCTTCAGTTTGCGCAAGGTCTGGGGATTGCGCAGGGCTTTGCAATCAAATTGGCCGGTGATGGAAACGCCGAGCAGGGCCTCCTCCTCGCAATTCTTTTTCCATTCGCGGGAAAGGTAAGGGAAGCGGGTCAAACTGGCCTGATAAGTGCCAAGAATGGTGGCGACACGAACCTTGTCAATCAACGACTCCTCGGTGTCCTCGGCCCGGGCCACCACTTCGGAAAGATTGCAGAATTGTTTGGACTTCAAAATAATTTCGCCGCAAGGATTGACGCCGCAGGTGTCGAAGTCGGATTTGAAGAGCGGCCAACGCCGGGCCGGCAATTGATGCTTGAGCGAGCCGCGATTGAAAATGCCGCGCTCGCCGGACTTTGACTTCATTAGGTTGACCCACTCATCCATAAACTCCTCCAGCCCTGGCCGCTGGTTGTAGACCGCCGAATTGTTGGCCATGCTCCGCTCTGGATTGGTCAGATAAAATTGACCGTTCTTGGCGTCGCGCATCGCCGGGTCGTCCAAATCGGAGAGGGAAATAAGAGCGCTCCGCCGGACGCCGCCCATTACCACCACCTCGCCGATTTTGCAGACAATATCGTGAACATCCAAGGTGGAGAGGCGGCGGCCCTGACGATTGAACATCTTCTCGCGAGTAAAATCCAAAAGGGAACGGAGCGGCCCGGGGCCGGAAGCCCGACCGCCCATCGTCGCCAAACGCGCGCCTTGCGGCCGAATCAGCGCGTAATCAAAAACCACATCGCGGCCCTCCGACCAAAGTTTCATCCCGTAAGTCAGAGCGTCGCCCCAACCCTCTTTACTGTCTTTGATTTGGAAGGTCTCCGGCTTCTCGCCCAGTTGTTTTTTAATCAGCGGCAAAAGTTCCACCGTCTGATGTTCAACGGAAAAGCCGACGCCGGTGCCGCACATCAAAACATAAAGAATCTCGGCGAAGTCCGGCCAAGCCGCCGGAGCGATGAAGGAACAATTGTAAGCGCAGACGTGAGAAGCCCGCGCCGCTTTGCCGGCGCTCCAGAGCAAACGCATTGAACCGAGCGCCCGCATCGTCAACATATAATCGCGAATCTCGGCGTATTCCTTCTCGTTCAACTTCTCGCCCAAATTCTCGCGCATAAAGTCGCCGTAACGGTCAACCGTTTCCAGCCAGGTCTCGCGACGATGCTTCTCGGGAATCCATTTGGAATAAGTGGTGTAATAAACAAACTCGGCCAGTTGACTGCGGAAATATTTTTTACTCTCGTCGGCCAACTCGCGCACCTCCTTAGGCACTTCGCCCTTTTGCTGACGGAGCTCGGCCCGGCGCTGACGGTAAAGAATGTAGGCCTTGGAGGCCTTGACGAACTCGTGGAGAATCAGCTGGGCTTCAACCAAATCCTGCACGCCTTCCACATTGGGGATAAATTTGCCTTTGGCGTGTTTGGCGGCTTTGAGTAAATCGCGGACGACCGACTCGGCCACGCGCCCGGCGTCCTTCTCGCTCCCCTCGCCCGTCGCCCGCATCGCTTTGAAAACGGCGGCGGCGATGCGGGATTGGTCAAAGGCCACCACCGTGCCGTCGCGCTTGCGAATTTTCTTCAGCAAAACCGGCGGCTTTTTTTGGGACTTGGGCATAAGCAACTACATTCTAAACTAATCCGCGGCGGCGGACAAAAGTGGATGAATTATGGAAACGAGCGCGACAAAACGAGGGCGCCGTGGAGACCGCCGAGATCGCCGAGCGCCGCCGGGCGCAATTCCGGCAGCGGCAAAAGAATTTTTGAAAAACCGGACAACTCGCTCGCCACCTCGTCCACCCGGAGGCCGGGCGAGCCGAACATCCCGCCGCCCAAAACGACGCGGTCGGGCGACCAGTGAACAATCAAATTGTGGACGCCGACGGCCACGGTTTTGGCTAAAGCCGACCAAAAAGCCGGGTCGGTCGTCTCGCGCGGCGACCGGCCGGTCGCCGCCGCCACCGCCGCGCCGGAAACATAATCCTCAAACGGTTTGAACGGTTCTCGGTAATCAATAATCTGGTGGCCGGGCTCAAAGCCGCCGCCGGCGGACGTCTGGTCGATTTGGCCGCCGACAATCCGCGCGCCGCCGACGCCGGTGCTGACGGTCAAGTAAGCGAGAATCTGACGGCCGCGGCCGGCGCCGAAATGGGCTTCGCCCAAACCGCAAAGCGCGGCGTCGTTTTCAATTTTGACCGGCAAGTCGGGGAAAAGTCGGCGGATTTCGTCGGCGGCCGCGGCGCGCTTGCGGGTCAGGCCGCCGATTACGGCTCGAGGCGATTGGCCGGCA
>Ga0209541_10004674_pt1 | contig 24211 bp, 26 predicted proteins | sample RifCSPlowO2_01_FD_184027 | JGI IMG/M metagenome (GOLD analysis project Ga0209541, IMG submission 184027) | Groundwater microbial communities from Rifle, Colorado - Rifle CSP2_plank lowO2_0.1 (SPAdes) (version 2) | ecosystem: Environmental > Aquatic > Deep subsurface > Groundwater | place... | reverse complement strand
CCCGTGTAAGACCATCTTTCCTGACCATCCACAAAACTAATGTATTGGGCATCCTGAAACGCCCAATGTCCGCCTTCCGTGCCCGTTTCGGAAAAAAAATGGAGGACTCCTTCCAGCGTCTTTGGGGTATTGGCCTCTGTTTTGTCCACTACCTGATTATAACATCAGCCATTAAAAATCTTATTTACTGAGTTCTGGCATTCCGGCACAATCCGAAAATGAGTGATAGTTCAAAAAAGGAGAGTGCCAGCATTCCAAAAACTATATAAAACACGGCGTCCATTGATCAGATTAACAATAGTTAAGTTATGTTAAGTTATGTTAAGGTGTGTTATGGCTCCCCCTACGGAAACAGTTCAACGAGAACAGACGGTAACTGGCCTGCCTACGCAAGATGAGGCCGATGCCTGGAAGCCGGAATATCAGCCTCGTTTTAAACGGATTCTGTTTGTGGTGACCGAAGTATCGGCCAGCTACGGCCGGGCGCTCAACCCGCACTTGGGAGTAGCCATGCTCATGGCCTATCTTGACAAGCACGGGATAGAAAATGCGGTCATCGATCTACAGCTGGATTACACCGTTGATGATGTCGTTCAGAAAGCAAAGGAGTCCAAAGCAGACGCGATCGGCATCACCATGTTTAGTTTCGATTTCGTCAACACCTACAATATTATTGACCAGATCCAGGAAAAGACCGGCTTGCCGGTCATTCTCGGCGGCGCGCACATTTCCACGGTCAAAGGCGAAGTATTGGAAAGAACAAAAGCCGAATACGCCATCACCCGCGACGGAGAGATTCCCCTCCTGCAGTTGTGTCTGGGATATCCTCTCGACCAGATCAAAAGTCTGGTCTGGAAGGATAAAGGGGGGAAGATTGTTGAGAACCAGATCCGAAAATTGAATTGGCAATTGGACGATCTCCCTCATCCAGCGTACCATAAATTTGAATTACAGAGATATATCCACTTTATTGACAAGCGTCTGCCAATCGAGACTTCCCGTGGCTGTCCTTATAGCTGCACCTATTGCGATGTCAAGATCAGCATGGGCCAAGCCTTCCGCCCCCGCGGGCCGGAACATATTCTCACCGAGATCAAATACTTTTATGATCAAGGCTATCGTTTCTTTGAATTTGTCGATGATGTTTTTACCATGGACCTTAATCGGGCCAAGACCGTCTGCCGGATGATCCTCGGCAGCGGAATGAAATTTCGCTGGAATTGCGCCAATGGCATCCGCGCGGATCGGGTCGATGAAGAATTGCTCCGCCTGATGAAAGATGCCGGCTGTGAATTTGTTGCTTATGGCCTCGAAAGCGGCAACCCGGAAATGCTCAAGATCATCAAGAAAGCGATCACGCTGGAAAAGGCAACGGAGACGTTTCATCTCACTAAAAGAATCGGGCTGAAATTCGCGGTTAATTTCATCATCGGCCATCAGGAAGAGACTTTTGAGCGGGCGATGGATTCGATCAGGTATGCCCAATCCATCCCTGCGGATTATGTCAATTTCTCCAATATGATCCCCTATCCCGGCACGGAGATCTATCAGTGGCTCTGCAATAACGAGAAATCGGGGCGGGCGCGCTTTTTAGTGCCGAAAGAAGAATTCCTGAAAAATTCGACGACAAAATTAGGATTGCCCGTGTTTGAGACAGATGAATTCAGTTATGCTGAGAGGGTCAAGGCGTTGAAACTCGGCCGTGGGTTAGCGAAGAAGTCTCATCTAAAATACCGGCTGGGGCCGGTGATCGGCAGTGCGATTTATCAAATATCGCGCAATGATCAAGCGTATAACGCTTTAAGACGTTTTGCTACCGGGTCACATTTTGGGAAGAGGCTGTATAATCAGTTTAGAAGGGTGTATTGAGGGTGGTTAGGGGTAAAATGGGGTATAACCAATGTTATACGCAATTCAAAAAATATTTTTCTACTATGAATAACAAGATAGGCTTTCAAAAGAAATGGATAAATTTGCTTTTTTCTTTTATTATAGAGGGGGATAATATGGTGTTTTCTCCGCTACGCTCCGAAAACGAATTATTTATAAAGTTCAATCATTAACTTAAAACATTATGGGATACATCTCACAATCCGCAGGCTACTTGTTCTTGGCAATCTTTGGTATTGCTATGGTGCTGGTCACCTACTTCTTTGCCAGATGGAAAAAGTGGCATACAAAAGAGGGTTTTTTAGTGGCAGGCCGACAAGTTGGCTGGGGTATTGGAGCATCAAGCATCGCCGCCTCTTGGATATGGGCGCCTGCTCTTTTTGTTTCAGTTCAACTCTCTTATCAAAAAGGGTTAGCTGGTATTTTTTGGTTTACTGCTCCAAACATTTTAGCATTGGCAATTTTTGCCTTCCTCGCTCCTCGCATTAGAAAATTATTGCCCGAAGGCTACACCCTTCCGCAATATATTCGCCACCGTCTGCAAAGCGAAAAAGTGCACAAAATCTACTTGTTTCCCTACTTTTTTTATCAACTCATGGCGATAACCGTTCAGCTTTTTGCTGGAGGTAGTTTAGTTTCGCTTCTTACAGGTATACCGCTGACGATTGTTATGCCAATTTTAGCGGTTATCGCTTTAGTCTATACCCTCATTTCGGGGCTTGAAGCTTCAATCATTACAGATTTTGTGCAGCTTGCTATGATATTCGTTATCGGCGCAATTATTTTGCCAATGACTTGGGCGGCAGCCGGTGGCTCATCAGCAATCAGTGCAGGATTGAATGGAATCGAGGGAATCAAAAATATCTTTGATCCTGGCGTAGCCTTCTCGCTTGGAATTGTTACCGCAATCGGTTTAATCGCAGGCGCTATATCCGATCAACAATATTGGCAAAGAACTTTTGCTATCAAGAAAAATCAACTCGTTAAAGCATTCGTTGTCGGAGCATTACTTTTTGGCATTGTGCCAATCGCTTTATCGACTCTAGGCTTTTTGGCTGCCAACCCTGCGCTTGGTGTTGTTCTGCCAGCAGGTGTTGATGTTTCAATGATTGGCGTGCAAACAGTCGCTAACTTATTGCCAACATGGGCGGTATTCTTATTCGTTGTAATGCTCCTCTGCGGTTTGAGCTCAACGCTTGACTCTGGTTTATCCGCTGCAAGTTCTTTGTGGGTTACTGATGTTAAAAAATCCAAAAACGATGATGAAGCGATAAAATCAGCGAGGGCGGCAATGATTGGAATCACAATTGTTGGTCTGGCAATTGCCTATGCAGTTTACTTTATCCCTCAATTTGGCTTATTCCATTTGTGGTGGATATTTAACACAATTGCGGCCTGTATCGTTGTGCCAACAATTCTTAGTTTGTACTGGAGCAGGTTAGACGCAAGAGGCGTGTTTTGGGGCGTACTTGTCGCCTTTGTAGTCGGCTTGCCACTCTTTATTTATGGCAATGTCATTGATAATCCAGTTTGGACTGTTGGAGCGTCGTTATTCATTATCGCTATCAGCACCGTTTTCTGTCTGGCAATGCCAAGAAAAACAGCATGGAAACCTGCGGAACTATCAGAATAAGAAATAATAATGTGTTTTGAAAAATGAAATTCACCCCTCACCCCTCTTTCATTTTTCAAAACGGAAAAAATCAAATTTATTCTTGAAAAAGAAAGCCTATCAAATAAATGAGAACGAAAAATATTTTTTGAACTCTTCGCCAGCCCTTCGGGACGTTGCACTCTGGCTCGGCCTGCGGCGCGTATAACACAGAATATGCGGTTTCGCTCGGTTGCACCTCGCTACACTCATATTTGGCAGGGCTACCGCTTCGCGATATTATAGCCCTGCCAAACATCGCATATTCTGAAACGTTATACGCAATTCACCTTCCCACCCACAATGGTTCGTTCCCAAAATATCAATCACCTCCCGGCCCAGCCACCAGCTAAACAGATACAATTATTCAACTTAATAGGATATCCATCTCTCAAGATATAAATTATTAAAAAGGGAACGATAACAATTAGATTATGCCTACACTTACAGAATTAATTGACCATCAAAGGAATTATAATCTTGCTCTTATTGAACAGCAGAGACAGGAAGCGCTTAAAGAACCAGACAAACTTTCATTAACATTGGTTAAAAAGCAATTGTATGTTACCAATCATGATAGTCCCAGTTTAGGGGTTTGGGAAGATGTGCTAGTTCGAGAAGATATTGTTGGTGTCTATCTTTCGACGGCGATGAAAAGCACAGAGATTCAAGATAGAAAGGACGAACTCCGGCGAGAACTTCGACAAAGAGATCAATTGGATCAAATGCGTGATCAGTGGATCAAAGGAGTCCAAAGAAATGCACGGTTGGAGTATAACACCGAGAGAATAGACGTTCCAGTCGCACAAATGGTAGACCAACCAGATGGTGCTTATTGGTTAAAACCCACTAGCAAAGACGAATGTCGCCTATTTAAAATCGAGAATCTCTAAAGAGTCTTTTGGGGGCGAATCTTATTGAGATGCATTCTTCTTCGGCTCTGTAGAAAAATTCCTCCTGGCCATTGACCGTGGCGAAAACTAGCTGTGATCCTGTTTTCAGAACCAGCCATTCCAGCGGATCATTTTCGCACCTGTTCCAGCATATCGTTTCTCACGGTCAATCTTCAGGCTAGGCGGACGACTTTTTCTACTAAGCATTCTTCTTCACAATCTTTAAAAACCCTTTTCTCCCCGCACAGCCAATGAATTACGAACAGCTTTATTCGGGAGAACATCTCAAAAAGATCAATCCACAGTGGACATACCAGAGATGGTCTTACCGTCATACGTTCGCGGCAAAGATGAAATACGTGACGAAACTTCTCCAAAAAACAGCAAAGACCAGCAAAATCCTCGATGCCGGCTGTGGACAAGGATTATTAGTGCAACATTTCCAACAGCAAGGATACAACATCACCGGCATCGATGCGTTCTACGGTTCGGAATATGTCCAAAAAGGCGACCTCCTCCAGAATGATTTTCCCAACAACCAGTTTGATCTCATTCTCTGCCTTGATGTCATTGAACATTTTCCTTTTCCCGAACAGGAAACGCTGATTAAAGAATTAACCAGAATTCTTACGCCAAAAGGAAAAATCATCTGGAGCATCCCAAATCAGGCTCATCTTTCTTCACGTCTTCTCTTCCTGCTCAGCGGCAGATTATTGCGCACGGCAAAGATAGAATATCATCCGGGAGACCGGCCAATAGCCGAATATTACCGCCTGCTGAAAAAACACCTGCAGATCATCAAGACGAAAGGCCTTTCCCCAACAATTCCCATCGCCTTCCAAGCCACACAGGTTTTTCCGCACTACACGAGTTGGCTCTACACTCTCCTCAAACCGTTCTCGATCATCCCTAACTGGTGCTTTAATGTCATCGTCGTAACAACAAAGAGATCATGATTGCTCATATTCTTCCCGTTGATATCTCTCGCAGCCTTTTTTGAATTCTTCCAATGGCGGAAGTTCCGGCTCTAGCGCTGGGACAATTTCATAGATCCCCACCAGTTTTCGGAAAAGGTCGGGATAATACCAGCAACGGTCATGCCCTTGCTGATCAAGCCACTCCTGGAGGAACGCTCGGGCTTGGTCGTATTTCTCCTCATAATCAGTCATAGCCCCATCCCCTGCAAAATGTATTTCACGCCCCAGGATAAAGTGATCAACCCGAGAATAGTAGAGATAACCTGAATAAGAATTTTTCCCAAGATTTTCCGCAGGCGTTCGGCATTATAAAATAAAACTGCTGTGCCCAGTAAGACGACACCTACGGCCAGTCCGGTGATACTCTTTCCATACTCATGAGCAGAAAGGATGATTGACGTAATCGCCGCCGGTCCAGTCAGCAATGGTGTTCCGATGATCGAAGCCAGCGCCCAGCCGGAATTGTCTTTCAACTTCTCAACATCCATCAGCGAATAGCCTAAGACCATCTTCACCCCTAAAATGCCCAGGATGATCCCCCCGGCGATCTGAAATTCAGGAATCTTGGTGTTGAACAACTCCAAAAGCGTCTCACCGAAAAACAAGACCAGGAACGACAGGGATGCCGCCACACCAACGGCCAGCAGCGCCGTGATCTTGCGCTGGCGGGTTTCCATCTTGCGCGTTGCGACCATAAAGACAACGAAACTGGCCAGCGGATCAAAGATGACAAAGAACAGGACAACTAATTGATAAAAAGGATCGACCATCTCTTGAGCGAAGAGGAATAAGGTTTAAAATCTTTGTTGAAAAGAATTGACGAACATTGTCTTCAGGATGGTTATCGGCTTGGTTAGTCATAAAATCCAAAATGCACATCGATGCTCAGGTCTTCACGATCTATGCCGTAGGATCTAGTGCAATACGAAAATAATGATTGCCTCTTAATTCCTACCCTTTCCAAAGCCGTCCCAATTTTCTCCTGGAGAGTATCATGATTCTCTTCCGATAATCCCCCATATAGTACAACACTCAGAGAAAGAGAACGCGGCTGGTATAATTCTAAGACCGGCCCCACCTCATCATTTACGTTTGTATACACCACTTCAACTTTGGAGATTGCAGTGGTCTTAGTGGGAAGTGAGATTATCTTTCCCATAAAGAGAAGCTGTTCAGCAGTAAATCCTAAATCTTTTGCTATTCTCTCCTGCGCTTCTTCTCTCATGCCCATTTTTAATTATCTACCTCAAAAAAATAGTCCGGCAAATATTCATTACCGCCCAGATATCTCTTCTCGATTTCAGGATCGACTTTAAATCCTTCGGGATAATTGATCTTCCAGATCTTGATCGGACCGATTAATCTGTTTTGATAGATTGCCAAAGGAACGCCGCTTTTACTCGTCCCATAGATCTCTTCAAAAGCTGACGTGTCAAAATGGGGGTTCTGTTGTTCAAACAGATACAAGTTTGTCCACAACGCTTTCATCCCTTCCTCTGAAACAAACAATCCGCCGCCGAGAGCATTGGCTACTTTTCCATCTGGGCCTAGCACGGGAATGATCCTAAAACAGCCATCATATCCCTTTGTAGGATAGGTAAACATCCTCCCATTAAAATAGAGGCAACGCAGTGGGACATCTGTTCTTTTGCCATCTTTAACTATTGCTATCGTCGGCTGACCAAAAGTGACTGATCCCGTCGTTTCATTTTCTGAGATTTTGGTGATCGGAATAAAGACAGCACCTACGCCCGCCTGGCGCGCGGGGAAGACCTGGCCATCCCAAGTGAAATCATCATCGAAGGCCTGACTGCCCTGGAACATGAGGATAGTTAAATCACGTGTCTCCTGTGTTCCTTGTTCATTAAAGGTAAAAGTGTTAATCCAACTGTAGCGGTCATAGTTTTCGTCAGAACCGATGCTGGAGTAAGCAGTATACTTGCCGATCTCGTCAGAGAGGATCAGCATGTGAGTAGCTTTGTGGACAGACAGGAATTCCAGTGCTTCTTCCTGAGATTGGCCAGCCATTACATGTCTTCCCATCAGATAGTTCCAATATTTCACTTTATTGGCGCCGTCCAAGACACTTGCCCTTTCGAAACCATTCTGCACCCAATAACCATAATCCCACCAGTGAGCAAAGACGGCATCTTTTGGTGTACTTTCGCGCACCCAGGCTCCTGCTCGCTGCCAAAATTGATTATAAGGGGGAGAGGAATATGTTGCCTGCTTGACGGAATATTCATAGTTATCCGGAACCAGTCCTTTGAACGGATGCGCCAGCGGGCTGACAAGCACGAGCAGGAGGACGACGGCAAGCAGAATTCTTAGCGACTTGTTCTTCATTACCCAGATCATCTTTCCCAATTCCACAACGGCATACGCTGCCAGTAAGGAGACAACCGGTGCAAATACAAAGAGCAGGCGGACAGCCCCGCGCGCGGCGATCACCATGAACAAGACCCAGACAAGGGCAAACAACAGCCGGCTGTCCCAATTCTGGAATTGTTCAAATGTTTCTTTATCTTTGTAATAAGCATGCAAAATGTAATAGACCGTCAGTGCAGCCAACCCCAGCATACTCCCAAAATAGAGGATAATGGAGAGAGGTGTGCTTCCATTCAGCGCCCCTTGCGGGGAATATCTGCTCCAGAGCAGGAGAAATAAGAAGAGGACATAGGCGCCGACGAGTTTTAGCTTGTTCTTATTCTTTCGGACCATTCCATAAAAAGCGAGCACCATTCCGACGAGAAACAGAAAATAGGCTACGGGCACGCCCGCGAATTCAGGCCCAAAATCAGCCAGGATAGTGGTAAAATAAGGCTGGCGCTGCTCAGCAACGGTCTGTTCCCAGCGGTCTTTACCCATCGGATGAAGAAGCAAGGCTTTCGCCTCATCCAGCTGCGCTCCCAAGTGCATCGGGCCGACGACGATACTCATTCCCACAATACCCAGCGCTGCCGCAAGAATGATGCAGATGAATGTGTTAGGCAATCTGCGGTTCAGTTTCTGCAGTCTTTGATCGAGCTTGAGTAGATGATAACGATAGATAACAATGTCGATGAACAACACGACGAGAACAAAGAGCGGAATCAGTGTCGGCACAGATTTCACCAGCGAAGACAACGGAAACAAAGGCACCCAGGAGACCATGACAATGATGGCAACGACAAACCAGAGACCATACATGTACATCTGCCGCCGTTCTATCTTCTGAAAGACATATTCCAGCAAGACAAAGAGGGCAAAAATCAACGCCAGAAATTTCCAAGCTCCCCACGTCAAACCCGTCAAACCCGTGGCCACGCCGGCTGCGGCTCCCCACCATAAAGTACTTTTCGTCGTCTTGGCCTGCCAGGCAGCGACGAAGAGGTACAGCGCCAGGAACATGAACATCATCCCCAGCGCATCGTGATCTGAACTGCCACCCATCGTTCTCTGGAGAAAGGCCGGAGAAATCGTCAGGAGAAAACTGCCCAACAGTGCCGTCTTAGTGTCAAACAAACGCCGGGCGAGGAGGAAGAAAAAAATGATGCCCACGCCAAAGGCAACGACGGGATACAGAACATCAGCGTACTCCAAAGTTACGGTTGGGCTGAGGAAATGCAATACGGTATACAAAAAATAAATGGCATAGGCAGTAAACGCATAGTTCGCCGTCGGAGCCCCCAGCGGCACAAACCGCGTCATGTCGATCTCCGGCACAGCCCCCTGCGTCTGGATCATCTTTGCGTATTTCAGATAGATATGGGAATCGAGATCGGTGGAGACCCAGGCATCATTGGTCACATCGTGGAGAAGGGGGAAATTAAGCGTGCGGATGTATCCGCCGAGCAAGATGATCACAACCAGGAAGAGGATTGTCCAAAAAGTCTTGTTTTCTTTCAGAAATTTCAGCACGTCCTTTCTTTTTTGGGTAAGAGGATCCGCTTTATCTTCTGCTGAAGAGAAGAATGAAGTGAATTTCTGAACGATCTCTTTACGTTTTTGCTGTAGATTATCCTGTGCTTCGTTGTCTGTCATTCCTCAACCACCACTATTCGATTCTGAAAAGTTTGCATAATTCAATTATTGATTAACAAACTTCTCTTCCGGGAATTATGGAAGTACGCCCAAGAACTCATATATAATTCTTTCTGAAACTTTCTCAAATTCGAAGGACGATGACGCGCGGATGATCAGGCATTGATCGTCACCCAGAAGTGTTGTTTCTGTCACCGCAGAGTCTGCATCACGGATGATGATTGCCGGCTGCTGGCAGTTCACGATAGGCACATCTTTAACACAGGCATCTTCCGCTCGACAAGCCTCCTGCAAGCGGACGTTATTCACATAAAGTACGTTTTGCAACAAAGCCAGGGAAGACGCAGCCACAGATGCATTGTCCGCGGACTCGTCAATCAGATGTACTTTCTCCACGCCTCTCCACGCCGTTACGGAGACGGGCAGCGAGAGTGACTGAAGTTCTCGGGGCAGATAGAGAAGACCGTACTCCTGGCCATTGATCGCCGTTACCCAGAGGTTATTTTCACGTTTGAATACAAAGCCATTGAACTCTTCGCTGAAAGAAGCAGAACTATCCGGAGTAAAGAAAGAACCACCGATAAATCCGCCGATGCTCAAGACCATGATCGCGATGATGAACCAGGCTGCTGCTTTTCGCGTGTCCATAGGGAAAGATAAGAGAGGATGGTTATTTAAAGGTTACGTTAGTTTCGATTTGAGTTGGGGCCTATTTTGAATATACACTAGAAGTAGATTCTCCACCATCAACAGAATACATTCCACCAGTTACATAACTAGCTTCATCTGACGCCAAAAAAACCGCAACATTTGCCACTTCTTCCGGTTTACCAATTCTTCTCATTGGAATCTTACTCTCTGAAATCTTTTTATCCTCTTTTGTTTTAAAAGAATTTCTTAATAGGGGAGTATCAATTGGTCCGGGAAGAATTGAATTTACTCTTATGCCCTTCGAAGCATATTCTTGTGCTAAACATTTCGTCAACATAATCACTGCCGCTTTTGTAGAGCAATAAGCAGGAGAAGATAGCTCTGGGACAATTCCAAGAGCAGATGCAATATTGATTATGTTTCCTTTTGACTTTAATACTAGTGGTATAAAATGTTTGCACATAAGGTATGTTCCTTTGATATTGATGTCGAAGATGGTATCTAATTGTTCTTTTGATGTCGTTTCAACAGATTCTAAAAAATATATTCCTGCATTGTTAACAAGAACATCAATTTTATCAATTTTTTTAAGAGCTTCTTTTATTTGATTTTCATCACTTATATCTACCTTAAAAAATTCGACATCAAAAGTAGGTTTTTCAATATCAAAGACAATAACTCTTGCTCCTTCCTTTAGAAATCTTTTAGTGATAGCTTCTCCTATCCCTTTTGATCCCCCAGTAACAAGAGCGGTTTTTTTGGCTAATCTCATTCCATGATTAATAAAAGATGTATTCTTTAATAAGTTTACTGATTTTACGGCCCCAACACAAACTCTAAAATTTTCTTTCGGAACGTTGCACTAAATTTTAGGTCTTCCCGTTGGTCAGACAAAACTAACAGGAATTCCAATGTTAGGCCAACCATAATGTGATTACGCCCATGACCAAACAATACCAGCCAAAATAATAAAACTTTTGCTGTTTGAGTATCTTCAATAATAATCTTAACGAAAAATAGCCGACGAGAATTGTCACAGCCGTCCCGATCAATAACGTGGTAAGATTAGGTAGCTGATTGATATTAGGCAACTCGACGAGCATTGCTCCCAAAATGGCCGGGATGAAAAGCAGAAAAGAAAAGCGCGCGGCTTCCTCAGGTTTCACCCCCTGCAACAAGCCGATGGAGATTGTCGAGCCTGAACGAGAAACACCTGGAAGGATGGCCAAAGCCTGGACACAGCCAACGGCAATGATTGCTGGCAATGATAACTTTCTGGTTTTCTGTTGGGGGTACTTTGAAAGTAAAAGGAGAAGTGCAGTGAAGAGGAAAGAAAAGCCGACGACCAGAAGACTATCGAACGCCTGCTTAATCAGGTCATTCAGAAAAAAACCAACAAGAGCGATCGGAACCGAGGCCGCAATCAGCCAGAAGAAATAGTTCCAAGACGTTTTTTCCCGCTGGATCAGACCTTTGATCAATCGTAATAAGTCCTTTCGGAAGACCAATAAGACGACGAGGAGGCTGCCCAGATGCAGAACGATGTCAAAGACGAGCGGAGGAGATATGCCAAATAACTTCTGAAACAGCACAAGATGCCCGCTGGAGCTGATCGGCAGCCATTCCGTAATGCCTTGGACGATCCCCATGATGATCGCTTGCAGGATGGAAGTCATAGTTGGATCACTTTACACGTCTCTTCCACAATCAGCTTCTTTTTCTCTGGATCCCAGACGGCATCTTCAATCTCGGGATAACGTGGAACAACTAATCGCAAGGCAACCCGCAAGCGCTCGGTAAAATCTTCTTCGGGATGTTTTCCTCGATCTTCTAACGCCTGCATCACATCTGTAACCAGAATTGGTAAGACTGCTTCCATCCGTGCTTCTTCTTCAGGCATGATTGTGGGCATGATCGGGTTAAGAAAGAGAAGGATTTAAATGGATTGTGGAAGAAATTACTCTTTCAGCAGTTCAATCTCTTCTTCTTCAACCCGGCGCACTGGCTTCTCATATTTCAATTCCTCATAGGTCTGCGCCACCAATCCCGGCGTCCGGCCGATAATAAATACTCCTTTTCCCAAGAGCGGGTCAAAACCAAAATCGCATAACAATAGCGCCAAAAATCCATCGATATTAATAGGTAATTTCTTTCCTTTCGTTTCCTGAAACGCTTTCTCGACTTCTTCTTTCAAAAAGAGATGTTTTGATTTGAAATTCAGCTTTTTCATCTCCTTCAGCAAGACGAGAACCCGCGGATCTTCATCTTTGTACACTTTGTGGCCAAAGCCGTAGATTGTCTTCTTGCCAGAAATCATCTCTTTGATCTGCCCGCGTGCTTTCTCTTTACCCAACTGTTCCCAAGCATAAAACTGCTCCATCGCTTTTTCAATGGCCCCGCCATGATGATCCCCAATACTTAAGATACCGCCGCCAACGCCGACATTCAGTGAATTTCCCCCGGAAGCGATAAAACGGGCGGTCATGCTTGAGGTCGTGCCCATGCCATGATCAATGACGGAAATAAGCATCTTTTCGAACAAGACACTTTCAGTGGAACTTGGTTTCCGTCCGGACAAGAGTAAGAAGATTGAATCGCTGAATTTTCCGGCAGAGATGAGGGATGACAACTTGTCACCGCGGATAACGACATCTTCATTGACCAGTTTGGAGATACGGGTTTTGAATTGCATAGTGTCGGGGAAGTAGTCTGTGTTTAAAATGGTTGTGGAAGGAGAATAAGAAAAAAAAGAAAATGGTTTATGGTTTTCCACCTCCTCCACCTGAGCCTCCACTTGGTGATCCTTCTGGTTTTCCATCTTCAGGCCAAGGAAGAGCTTTTAAATCTTTTACTAAATTTGCAGGGCAACCCGAGCAGATAACACTATCCAAGTGTCTTTGATATTGGAAATCTCCAAAAGCCGGTTCTTTAACCACCAACATCGTAGTGGTATCGCATGGACCCGAACTAAAGCCATAGACATCACAACTAACAAGTTCTGAATTAGAGGTATACGTCTGGGGATTAGAACAGACATTTCCCGTACTCTCATAATAAGTGGTCATTCCTTCTATTTGACCGGCAAAACAACCTCCACATCCAAGCTCATCACAAATATCTTCAGCAGGTTTACCCAATTGAAAATCACCATTGGTGTAGAATTTCTTAATTTCATTAAATCCGATGAGAGTCAGCTTTTGAGCGGCATCTTTTGTGACAAAACCACAACGATTTTCCATGGTTAAACAGGATTTATCCTGTTTCACTGCTTGTCCAACGACTGTTTCTCCCGAAGCGCAGGCCACTACAAACAATGCCAAAAGTATTAATCCAAAAATCAGAAATCCTTTCTTCATCAATATCACCTCAAAGATAGACAATGATAGAAGCCATGGTTTAAATAATTTTAGAACCCCCCCCCCCCGTGATAACTCAGTAATTACTGAATCTCAATCCCTTCTCTGAGAGCTTGTTGGACAATACCAAGCTGTTTTTTCCGTTTCTCTAATTCTTCTGGCGTTAAACAAATCGGCTCAAGCATTTGTTTTTTATCCCACGTACCAAAGACACCTTGGATTCTCTCCCGCCAATTCATGTTCTGAAACTGCCTAGAAACGACAAGAATATCAATATCACTATCTTTAAGATTGTCTCCCCGCGCACGTGAGCCAAAGAGGATTATTTTCTCCGGATGGTATCTCTTCTTAATTTTTTGTACTTGATTTTTAAGAAGTTTTAGTGTTTCCGCATCTGGTTTCCGAGCCATGACATAAAACCTCCTGTTTTCTTAAGAATCTCTTTAGCAAGCCCATCAGTATATAATCGAGCGGGAATTTCACCGGAAACATCTGGATAACGAGTAGAGACAAATTCGGGAGTTAAAGAAACGAGAAAATCAATAAACTCTTTTGGAACACGTATTTCTTTTGCAAGATAAACAAGAGAATGAGTTTTGCCAGGCGATTCTTTTTTTTGAATCATAAATACTGCTTTTAACCCTTTCTCAACAGCTTGCTGACAAAGAAAAACGGCGACATAATAAGCTTTGCCATCATAATTCAATTTGGCGTTCTTAAAATCTTCCCCTGCTTGTTCCCACCAGTTTAAAATTTCTTGCCGCATAAAATAAGCAATTCCCTAGTCTATATAAACATTCCTCGAATCTGGCACAATCCGAAAAGTGAGTGATAGCACCATATCCACCTGAAAACAGTACGGCTTTGCCGTACCGTTTTCCTTTTTGAGATGCGACTATCGCATCTCATCCCCGAAAACCACTATGGTTTTCTGGGCAGTGGTGATAATGGTGCAATCACTCAGAAAATGGATTGTGCCTCGAATCTCATTGCTTCAACGCTTTCTTCATCAGCAGACCAACTTCGTGATGCACTTCCGCAATGATCACACCTGCCCGCTTCAACGCTTTCACTTTCGCCTCACGCGTCCCTTTGCCTTCCTGAATGATCGCCCCAGCATGACCCAAAGAAACGCCCGGCATGGTGCTGGCGACTTTTCCGGAAATGAATGCGACGATGGGTTTCTTGAACGGCTTTCCCTGTTCTTTCCGTTTGAGTAGATAGGCCGCTAAATCTTCTTCGGCTGTTCCGCCAATCTCGCCAAATAGGACAATGCCTTTGGTTTCTCTATCTTTTTCAAATAACGGGACTAGTTCGGCAAACGCCGCACCCATCAAAATATCACTGCCGATACTCACGACAGTAGACTGCCCCAGCCCGGCCTGGGTGAGAACCAGCGCGGTTTCACAGGACATGCCGCCGCTGCGCGAAATTACTCCAACTGGCCCTGGAGTAAACGCAATTCCCGCTTTGCCGCTGCCGATTGGTCCGCATTTCGCTTTCCCTACTGAATATATCCCTGCGGACGTCGCCCCGATGATCAGTGCTTTTTTTTCACGGGCCAGAGAGAAGCAGTAGGCCATGTCGTGGAAGGGAATATTCTCCGTAATCACATTGATCAGAGGAATGCCTGCTTCAATTGCTTCCACGATCGCCCCTTTCGCCAATTTGGGCGGGACGAAGATGACGGAACAATTGATCTGATGTTTTTCTTGCGCTTCTTTGATTGAATTGTAGACCGGTACATCTTGAACTTTCAGGCCACCCTTACCTGGTGTGACACCGGCAACAACCTTTGAACCGGCAGCGAGCATTTCCTGACAAGCCTGTTCTCCCTGCTTTCCGGTGATACCTTGGATGAGAAAGTTTGTTTTTGGATTAATGAGAATCGCCATCTTAATATCCTCCTTTCTGTTGTTTGTACTGTTGTGAGAGATCAACCATGATCTTTGCTGCTTGTGTTAGGGGGATTTTTTCGTCGTAGTAGTGGATGTCTAAGCCGTATTTTGCTTTTGCTTCCATCAGCATCGCTCGTGCTTCTTCATCATGCGGCCCGGCGCGGCGGATGACAATCGGAAAACGCGGTTTCTTTTCAATCAAGACATTCAAGACGCCACGCAAGGTCTCGGCGATATTCGTGAAGTTGGCGATGACGCCCGCCACTAATAATCCAGCTAATTTTTCTTTATCCAGAACTATCCGCGTCAATTTCTCTACCTTCTCTTGAGGAGGATTACCGCTGTATTCCGTGAAATTTGCCGGCTTGCCCCCGTAGTCTACAAGTGCATCGAGAAGCGTCATTGATGCGCCGCCGCCACTGGTCAGGATGGCAATATCTCCATCCAAGTCCACGAATGTTTTTCCGGCGACGCCGCGGTAATCATCTTTATCAATTTCGTGTGCTGCAGCTTCGCGTTTTGTTACGGGACGATTATTTGTCCGTTCGGGGAAGGGAATTTCCCAGCGGAAGCGCGCTTCATCATCCAGCACGGCGACGGCATCGACGGCGACAACATCTTTTGTTGAAGTGACAACGAGGGGATTGATCTCAAGCATCCGACAGTCAAAGCGGGTGAAGCACGTATACAATTTGGTCATCACTTCTTTGACTTTCGCTTTTACTTTTGGCTCTAATTCAGAATTCTTTAAGAGGAAAGAAAGATCTTTTGCTGTTAATCCTTCGTGGTAGGCAATTTCACGTAGGACAATTTTCGTCGGCTGTTTTTTCTTTAGCTCTTCGATATCCGCTCCGCCGGCTTCGCTATAGATAAATACTGGTTTCCGTGTGCTTGTATCAAAGAGAACTCCAAGATATAACTCTTGGGCGATTTCTACTTTTTCATCAAGAAGCACTTCTGTAATCTGTTCTCCCATAAACACAGAATGAAGGAAGCGGGAAGCAAGTTTCCTTGCCTCGTCCGCTCCCCGTACTAAACACACTCCACCTGCTTTTCCTCGGCCTCCGGCTAACGTCTGCACTTTGAGCAGACGCACGTCGTTGAACGGAGGAATATCCTTACTCTCTGCGATTAATGATCCTTTACTGATGGGGATATCTACTAATTGGAATAATTTCTTTGATTCGTATTCTTTGAGTTTCACAGCACATCACCACGTTTCATTATTTAGACATCTTTCAAGCGGAAGAGTTCTGTTTGGGTAAATGTTCCGTTTTTCAGCAGTGTCTGCAGTTCGTCGTGTTCCACAGCAAGGACAGTGAGGTTAAATGCGCTCTTTTCTGTTGTCGGGTCATGCCACTGCACGCCAAATGATTTTTCGACGATTTCTTTATTGAGCAAAGGATCGTATCCAAAAACGCGGACATTATGTTCTTGGAGTTCTTCGATGAAGTGTTTTACCCGGCTGTTGCGATAGTCGGCGACGTTCGGCTTAAATGTTAATCCGAGGACGAGGATGGATGGTGACAGCTGTAATCGTTCTTTTTTCGCAAGAATCTTGAGGACTTTAGCCGCATAAAATTTATGCATGTTGTCGTTGATGCGTCTGCCGGCAAGAATCACTTCCGGATGATGCCCAACTCCTTCTGCTTTATAGGTCAGATAATAGGGGTCAACGCCGATGCAATGGCCGCCGACGAGACCGGGGTGATAGTGATGGAAATTCCATTTTGTTCCGGCTGCAGCGAGAACATCGTTAATCGGGATCTGCATCTTATCAAAGATGACTGCCAATTCATTCATTAACGCGATGTTTAAGTCGCGCTGGATATTTTCGATGACCTTCGCTGCTTCGGCGACTTTAATGCTTGGCGCGCGGTGGATTTTCGTAATTTTCCCATACACTTGTTCGATAGTATTTAGGCTATCTTCATCCATCCCCGAGACGATCTTAACAACTTTGTTGATTGTTCTCTCTTTGTCGCCGAGATCGATCCTTTCTGGGCTGTAACCTGCTTTAAAATCAACCCCGCATTTCATCTGTGAGGCTTTTTCTAGAATCGGAACACACACTTCTTCTGTTACTCCCGGGTAGACTGTACTTTCATAGACCACGATTGTTTTTGGGGAGAGATTCTCACCGACGACTTTTGATGCCGATTCCATAAATCCGAGGTCAGGCTTATTATAGTCGTCGATCGGCGTGGGAACGCAGACAACGATGAAGTTTGCTTTCTTCAACTCTTTTGGATCGTGCGTAAATAACATATTTGTCGCTTTTAATTCTTCACTGCTCGTTTCTCGTGAGTGGTCGTCTGCTTGTTGTAATTCGCTGATCCGCTGTGCATTAACATCGAAACCAATTGTCGGAAAATGCGCGGCAAAGGCAAGTGCTAAAGGCAGACCAACATAGCCCAGTCCGACAACGGCGATGGTTTTCTCTCCGTTTTGTTTTTTCTTTACGGAATAATCTTGATACCATTGTACGAAATTATGTATGCCCTGTTCGATTGTCGTCTTTGGTTCCCAGCCCAGTATTCTCTTCGTTTTTTCAATGTCCGCAAAGGTTTGATGAACGTCTCCTTTCTGCATCGGGACAAAGTTTTTCAGTGCTTCTATTCCGAGCTCTTTTTCGATGCAGGAGATAAAATACATCAATTTGACCGGCCGATTATTTCCCAAATTGAGGATTTCAAAGCCTTGCACTTTGTCTAAAGCCTTGACCACGCCGTCAACAATATCGGTGATATAGGTAAAGTCGCGGGAATGGTCGCCGTGATTATACACTTCGATCGGCTTTCCGTCGATCATTGCCTTGGTAAAAGTGAACAGGGCCATGTCCGGCCTGCCCCAAGGACCGTATACGGTAAAGAAGCGCAGGCCAAAACAATGCAAGCCGTAGAGCGTATGGTACACGTGGGCCATGTCCTCGTTATGCTTTTTCGTCGCCGCATATAACGAAACAGGAGTATCGACTCGGTCATCTGCCGAAAAAGGAATCTTTGTGTTTCCGCCGTAGACCGAACTGGAAGAGGCGAACACGAGATATTTCACGCCGAATTCTTTCATCAATTCTAAGATGGTCAGCGTGCCGACATTATTTGCTTTCTGATAGGCAAAAGGATTTTCCAACGAATAACGTACTCCCGCCTGGGCAGCGAGATGGCAGACTTTATCAAAGTGATGCTTCTGGAAAATACTCTTCAGCGCGGCGAAATCGCTGACATCTGCTTCATAGAATTGTATCTGATCTTTGATCTGGGCTAGGCGCGCTTTTTTGAGATTAACATCATAGTAATCATTCAGATTGTCAACGACAACAACCTCGTCGCCCCGCTCCAGAAGCGCTTTAGCGACATGAAAACCAATAAATCCCGCACCGCCCGTAACCAACACTTTCATCAGACCTGCTAGACAAGAAAAACCCTTTTAAATGTTGTGATTCTGAAAAGTAGAACCCGGAAGAGATTTATGCAACAGCCATCCCCAAATCATTTAAAATCAATTGCGTGGGCATCACCGGGCACATCAGCCTGGCGCCCATCACAGCAAGTGGGATCAAATTGACTGTTGAAGAAGAAAAGAGAGAAATCGGAAGGGCTTATCTGTATATCCTTCCCAATAGCCTTCATCAGGCTCCTTTGGGGTTGATGGAAGATGTCTTTGTCAGCGAAGCATCACGGGGGAAAGGTATTGGTACAGAATTGGTCCGGAAAATAATTGTGGAAGCTAAGGCCCGTGGCTGTTACAAGCTGATCTGCACGAGCCGCCATAACAAGCCGGAAGTTCACGATCTTTATCTGAGCCTTGGTTTTAAAGACCATGGAAAAGAATTCCGGATCGATTTTGAGTGAAACTAGCCGCAGCACAGACGGGCAATTACTTCCTCCCCACACCAACATATTCAAATCCATCTTCTTTGACCATTTCCGGTTCATAGATATTTCGCCCATCAAAAACCATTTTGTGCTTCATCGTCTTTCCTAATTCCGCAAAATTAACGTTACGAAATTCGTCCCATTCCGTTGCGAGAAGAATTGCGGAACAATCAATAACTGAATCGGAGAGTGAGGACGCATACCGTACTTTCTCCCCAAACACTTCCCGCACATCAACGTGAGCCACGGGATCATACACGGTCACATCAGCACCGTGGTTGAGGAGTCCTTGAACAAGTGCCAATGCTGGAGATTCACGAATATCACTCGTCTGCGGTTTGAATGCTAACCCCCAAACCACAAACCGGTGCCCTTGCAACGTCTGGCCAAACCTCGCTTTTATCTTATGGGCAAGATAATTCTTCTGCCGCTCATTCAGCAGATCAACTTCCTGTAAGAGCTGAGCCTCATACCCTTTCTCTCGGGCAGCATGAATTAATGCGCGTACATCTTTGGGAAAACAGCTTCCGCCGTAGCCGATGCCCGGATTGAGGAAGCGTGGATTGATCCGATAATCAAGCCCCATTGCCTGCGTCACCATCTTCACGTCCGCGCCAACCCTCTCGCAGATATTAGCCAGCTCGTTGACAAAACTGATCTTTGTGGCCAGGAAAGAGTTATTGGCATATTTGATCATCTCTGCCGTCTCCCAATCGGTCTCCAGCACGGGAATATAAGTACGCGCTCTCCCGGTATAAATGCGGCGCAGGAGAGAGTATGCTTTCAGGGTCTTGGCTCCAAACACGATCTTGTCCGGATGCGTAAAATCATGCACCGCTTTCCCTTCCGCCAAAAACTCCGGATTGGAAACAACCTCCACTTCTGAGGATGGATTTGTTTCTTGGATCAAAGAATGGCATTGCTGTGCTGTTCCCGGCGGCACCGTACTCTTGTTGATCAACAGTTTATATCCCCGGGCAGTGCGAGCGACGATCTGGGCGACGGCAAAGACGTGACGGAGGTCGGCAGAGCCATCTTCCCTACTGGGGGTGCCCACACAATTGAAGATTGCCTCAGCAAAGGTGATGGCTGTTTGCGCGTCTACAGTGAATAATAATCGCCCCCGGCTGACATTCCGGGCAACGAGGTCAGCCAATCCGGGTTCAAAGAAAGGGATTATGCCTTTCTGGAGCTGTTTGATTTTACGCTCATCAATATCAATGCAATGAACGTTGTGGCCAAGATTAGCGAGGCAAGCGCCGGTGACCAACCCAACGTACCCTGTTCCAAAAACGGCAATGTTCATCGGGTGAATGCTTCCTCCGCGGCGTTCAGCGATTCAATTGTTCCGACATCAAACCATCTCCCGGCAAGCAACATCCCGTACACTGGCTGCCGTTCAGCGAGATAGGCGATGAAATCGCCGGCACGGTCCGCTTTGCCGACGGCAAGCGCCTCTTTAATCAGCGGAAGATGATCCTTCTTTAAAGCATAGATCAATGTTGAGACCATTGTCGAGGACGGTTGCTCTGGTTTCTCGATGAATGAGGTTATCTGAGACTGCTGATTAATCGAAGCGACGCCGAGTGTTTGTGCTAAGGCTAATGATCGGACATCGTGGAGCATAATCGCTGAACCTTTCTGCTTGAAGAACGAAAGAAACTTCTCCAGATCATCTTCAAAAAGATTATCACCGCCGATGACCAGAAGGTCATCGTCAATCTTTTCCTGTTGGAGGACGAAGTGGATATCACCAATAGAACCAAGACGATCTTCGTTGCTCATCGTCCGATCGTTGATGATGTTGACGGCAAGAAGGCCATTTTTTGGTCTCCATTCCTGGAAATCCGGATAAAATTTGTTGTTGGTCACAATATAGATGGATGAAATATCTTTTAACCGCTGTACTTTCCTGAGGATATGATCCAGGATGGTTTTTCCGGCAATGGAAAGAAGAGGTTTGGCTTTATTTTCCGTCAGGGTACCGAGGCGTGTGCCGTAGCCGGCAGCAAGAATAATCGCGATCATCTGTCTCCAAGACGAGAAAAATGGTTTAAAAGTGTTGTGGAAGTGGGATAGTGAAAAGTGGGGATTTTCAGAGAAATGAAGTTATTCCTGTTGTGAACCGGACTGCTTTTTCGCAAGATTTTTATAGGTAATTCGCCTCAATACTTTTTTGACCACGTTCTCCGTGGTCGTTGTCAAGGTACTGCCGATTGATCGGAAGTGCTTTTGTATGTGAAGAAGGGGGTGCATCTAATGGCCAAACCAATAAAGAAGAAAAAGCATCAGGAAGAAGAATCCAAAGATGATTTAGGTGATGAAGACGACGATTCTGATGCTGAAGATGATTGGAATTAGAAGATACGGGTAGTTATTTTAATCAAAGCATCTTTTTTTATTTTTTTGTAATTGTTTAGAGAAGTTTGCATAATTTGATTATTTATCAGCAAAATTCCCTTTAGAGAACTTTGCAAAATTCACTTTTTGATGTGCAAAGTTCTCAAGAGGAGGTGAAATGGCGGAATTTTTGGCTCTGTTTGAAATATTTTGAGGGTTATTTTGCAAGAAATGGAACGGAGATTCCATTTCTGCACAGAAATATGATCCTTGCTCATATTTCTTGTGCCCAAAATTCCTTTTTTCAAACTCCTCTTTAGAGAATGGACTTCACGGCCGCATCCAGCGGACTTCATAATAGGTGACATCGTTTTCATCATCGACGACGCCCAGCAGCAGCCGCTTCTTGGTGGAATGGGCCACCCTGTTCTTGGCGCTGAACTCGTGCCAGGTGAAAACGCTGGCTTCATGGACGGGATAGACAATCCATTTGGCATGGTCCTCTCCCGGCTTGATGCCGCGGTCATAGACCCGGAAGTCAGCTCCGAACTTTAATGCGGTCTTGATGATATATCCGCGGTTGCGCATGTCTTTGAAGACGCAATAACGGATCCAGAAATTAGGCTCCACTTTCCGCGCTTTTCTGACATAAGTCTCCAAAACAATTTCTTTCCCGGCTTCACTCTTGACGATCAAACGGCTGCGCTCCAAAAGATAGAGCGCTTCCAGCAAAGAAAGTTCCACTTTGCCATTCTCGGTCAATGATCCGAAGCGCGATTGATTATATAACTCCCGGGCTTCATCAGACGATTCCGTAATCACGCGTTCACCAGCAAGGATGCTGAAAATCGGCTTCTTCTTTTCTTTCTTTTCAGTTTTCTTGCCTTCGGAGACTATTTCTTCCGCGGGAATAACGGATAGTTTCTCTGCTGTGATCTCTTTTAGTTCTTCAGTTACGTCCTCTGCCACAGTCTCCGCAATCTCTTCGACGGCTGCTTCAGCAGATTTCCTAGTTTTCTTCGTCATGGGAGATGTTTAAGAAGGAAGTTTTTAAATGTTTGTGGATTTTAGGGCAGTACGTAAATAGCGCATTGCCTCCTGCGGATTCTCAGAACGGGTAATAAAACTGCCGGAAACAACGATATCAGCCCCTGCATTAACCGCTCCCCTAATCGTTTCTGGTTTCATCCCGCCGTCAACGATGACTTTGACCTTTGGCTGCAGATGTTTGATCACGGCAATTTTCCGTAACGGCGCCCGCAAGTACTTCGCACCATAGCTTCCGGGATGGACGGTCAGAATCAAGACATAATTGAGGAGAGGGAGATATTTCTTGATGGAAGCGACGTTCGTTTCCGGTTTCAGGGCCAGACCCACTTTCTTCTTCAGCGATTTGACCTGTTTGATCAGACCAAGAATCTGCTGATCGGATAATGGTTCGGGATGGATGAGAATCGTCTCGACTTTTTTTCCGTTGTTTCTGATCCACGATTCGGGGTCGCGCACCATTAAGTGGGCATTATATTTGAAGTTCTGGGATAATTTAAATGTAAACCAGCCATATTGATGAGAGACAAATTTCCCATCGCCGATATCAAGATGTAAAGTCCGGGCAATACCATTTAATTTTTTGAGCGTAGTGTCTAGTTCCTGCTGATTTTTGGCCATGACCGAGGGATAGATTTGAATCATCTTACGTATCGTGAAAAGAGGAGGAGCAGGGCGACAAACAGGAACAGAAGTGTGGCTGCAACGATGATCGGCGGTTCTGGATCCAATTTGTGTTGTTGAATCATATTATCCCTGTTTTTTCTCCAGCAAAGCGATCTTTTGTATTCTCCGCTGGTGGCGCGCGGCGCCGGAAAAGGGCGTGTTCAGGAACGTCCAGATCATCTTCTTGGCTTTGGAAAGGGAGATGCCCGGCTGTGGTTTCAACATCCCACCGCCGGCAAGGCAAAGGATGTTGGCATCGTTGTGCTCGCGTGAAACTTTCACCTGCGCCAGATCGTGAGGATTGACCGCACGCGCCCCTCTCAGTTTATTAGCAGCCATGCAGATTCCTTCTGCCGAACCGCAGGCAAGAAGACCAAGCCCGTTGTTCTTCACTACTTTCCGCGCAACTTTTTCTGCAAAATAAGGATAATCATCATCAGAGTTATAGGCCGTATTACCACAATCATCGTAGGCGATCTTTTCCAGATCAAGCCAGACTTTTATCTTCTCTTTGAGATCGAAACCAGCATGATCGGCGCCAAGGTATATTTTTTTTGTCATGCTGACCTCCCTTTCTTTTGGCGAAGCAGAACAAGAAGAAAACCATATGTTGCCACGAGAATCAAAGCGTGCACAAGAGCAGAAAGTAATGATTTTGAAGCGAGGACACCAACTTGCACTAATAAAGCGCCAAACAGGGCAGAAGAGAAGATCGGGAGGAAGAGGTATAATGGTGAAATCCCGCTGATTTTTCTAAAGAAAGGCATGGTTAAGATTACTAAAGCGGTCAGGCCGATCAGCGTCGCCCGCAGCGGATTGACTGAAGGATACACATATTGATAGAGAGTATCAACCAGCAGGTGGAGAGCAAACAGGATCAGAAGAATTTTGGCGTGTTGATCGAAACCAACCGGCAGGGATGAGGCTGTTGCTGAATGTTT
>Ga0209541_10004671_pt1 | contig 24220 bp, 32 predicted proteins | sample RifCSPlowO2_01_FD_184027 | JGI IMG/M metagenome (GOLD analysis project Ga0209541, IMG submission 184027) | Groundwater microbial communities from Rifle, Colorado - Rifle CSP2_plank lowO2_0.1 (SPAdes) (version 2) | ecosystem: Environmental > Aquatic > Deep subsurface > Groundwater | place... | reverse complement strand
GCATTTGTAAATAAAATAAAAAGATAGCAAATGCTTTTAGTTTGTTTGATTTATTAGGAAACCAATTTACCATCAAATATAAATCGGTTTACTATACATAAAAAAATCATTTGACTTCAACCACAACAAACCTTATATTGTTCTCATTACTTCTTTTTCTATAAAAAATGGGTAATAATTTTTTAGAGAGACATTCTGCAAAGATACAAGCTTCTTTGTCTATACTAGTGAAACTTGCACTTATAGCTTCTATAGCATATTTTTTATATTTTCATTCATGGAGAATTTTGTTTGTTAATCTTTTATTATTAGTTCTGGTTTTTCTTCCTTATTTATCCAGGAAAATAAACATAGAAATCCCAAGAGAAATAGAATTCATATTACTGATATTCGTTATTATTTCATTTTTTTTAGGCGATTTAAGAGGATTGGTTGTACAGGTATTTTTTGGCTTATCACTTGGATTTGTCGGATTCGCGTTAATAACCATCTTGTATAAAAACAGTAAATTAAAACCTAATTATCCTTTGATAATGTTTTTTTCTTTGTCTATTTCATTGGCATTAGGAGCGCTTTCAGAATTGGCTAAATTTTATCTGAGATGGTATCTTTCTATACCCTTAGATATTTCAGATTATCAATTTGCAATGGAATCTTTGACTTTAGTTTTTATTGGAGCATTGCTCGCAATTTCTGCTGGTTTTTTTTATGTGACTGGTAATAAAATAATTTTCCTGAATAAGTTAGTTGAAAGATTCAAGCATAGAAATCCTAATTTATTCATAGAAAAAACTGATTCTCCAGACGAAATAGTAAAGTTAATTAAAAGGGGAGAGAGTGAAAAAATTGAGTTTAAATCAACGCTAAGAACAAATATCCATACTGGCCAGCATGATAAAAATATGGAGCATACTATTCTTAAAACAATATCAGCATTTCTGAATTCAGAAGGAGGAACTTTATTGATAGGAGTTTCAGACAAGGGAGAGATACATGGAATTGAAAAAGACCAATTTCCCTCAAATGACAAGTTTAATTTGCAATTTACGAATTTAATCAAAGAATATATTGGCAATGAGAACCTTCCTTATTTACATTTTGAATTAATCCTAGTAGAAGGAAGTTACATTATGAAAGTAGACTGCATGAAATGCAAAAAGCCGGTATTTTTAAGATTTAATAAGATAGAGGAATTTTATGTGAGGGTTGGGGCATCTACTGTTCAATTACAGGGAAGCAAGTTAGTTGATTACATAAATAACAATTTTGGGAAATAATTGTTCTGTTTACTTTAAATTTAAATACATAGATAATTAAATAAGTTAATGAAATCAGAGAGTTTACTCTCAAGAAGAGAATTTCTTTATAGAACAGGAAATAGTTTGTCTTTTTCTTTTTTTTACCCTTGTATAAAACCATTCTCATATAACCCAAGAAATGCAGAAGAATGGTTAGAAAGATGGATGAAAGAAAATGAATTTGATAATTTAGAAAGGAGGATATCAGAATCTGTTGAGTTAATGGAGGATAATAGTTATAGAATAAGAAACAAAGCTTTTTTAGATGTTTTAGCTCCTCTAAAAGAATTATCAAGATTTTATAATCCTCTGCCTGTAGAAGTTATGGAAACGTTAAATAAATTATCTTCTGAAACAAAAAATTTTTCTATTGAACAACAAATGAGGATAAGAGAGATGCATAAAGTTTTAGAAGAGATTCAAAGGAATTCTTCAACAAACTATCCTCCTGTCTCAAATAATGCTTATAGTATTATTTTAGATTTAAATGAAAATTTTTGCACAAATTTCAGAGTAGACAACGAAATAGAGCATAGATTATGGTTAGAAACTATAAATCTAAATGGAAGAAATAGTCTAACATCACTAATAAAAGAGATATGCGATAAAACCAGCACTAAAATAATTACAGATAGTTATAATAGAGATTGTTTCCATATTGTAGAAAGAGGAAATGAAAGATTAATCGCATATGATAAAATTCTTGTTACTGTTAATGATAACAAAGTTGAGCTTTTACTTGACCCTCATTGTGGAAGATTTCTAAGCGTTGAGAAAGCTTACAAAAACTCTCAAGTAAATGAAGACATTGAAATTTTTATTCCTGAACTTCTTCCTGATTGGGAGTTTATTGGCTCAGAGATTTATAAAAAATGTCCAGATTCTAAAACAGCTGTATACAGGGATAGAGATATTGAAACGCATCAGATAAAAATTGAATTGATTACGGCAGTTTATCCCTTTACATCCAGACTTGTTTTTGATAATGAACAAGATTTAGGATTTCAAAAAAGATTAACAGCGCATAAAGAAGAAAATGATGATGGAACTTATAGTGTTGAAATAAGTTCAACCCCCTTTCCAGAATCATTTTGGGAAATAAGAAGAAATAGAGAATTTATGTATACGAGAGCAGCAGCTGATGCCTCTAGTTTTAGATTCTATGACAAAAAATCAAGAAAATTAAAAAGTGATAGGATAAAAACAACTATTGTAAGAAGAGATATTAACTGGTTAATAGAATGTGAGGATGAACCAGAATATGTTGAAGTTAAAACTTATGATGATATAATAAGATGTGAACTCTTTTTAGACAGAAGAGAAATATTTTAAATGAATAAAAAATTAAGATAGATATGAAGATAACAATAAAAACAAAGGGGAATAATGATATTCTAAATATTACTAACAAAATTAACGAGATTATTGAAAAATCAAATAAAAAAGAAGGCATAGTTCATTTATTTGTTATAGGCTCTACAGCAGGTTTAACAACTATAGAGTACGAGCCCAACTTAGTAAAGGATTTCCAAGATTTTTTAAATGAACTAATCCCAGCTAATAAAAATTATAAGCATAACAAAACATGGAATGATAACAATGGCCATTCTCATATCCGAGCTTCTTTATTAAAACCAGATTTAACAATTCCATTTGAAAATAGTAGATTATTAATAGGAGAATGGCAACAAATTGTTTTAATTGATTTTGATACAAGACCAAGAGAAAGAGAAATTATTATTAGTATTTTTTGATGATATGCCATAAAAATGTTTTAGTTAGTTTTGATAATAACAAGTTTTAAATGTTAATTAAGTTATAATTTATAAAGGAATCTCTGAAGATTTATAGAACTAATAAAGGTATCTGCAATATATGTGGAAAAAAAGCTTGTATGGTTATGGAATCACTGGATACAAACAAAAAATTATTTCTTTGCGCACAACATTATGTTGACGAAGAAGGAGAATGTGAAATTGAGAATGACCTAAAAGTTATTAATAAATGGGAAGATTATAAACGATGGCATCCTGAAATAGCACGAGAAATTACGAAGAAGTTTCCGACAATAGCAAATAGATATGGAAAAATCCTAAGAAAAATTATTCAAGTTCAAGAAAAAAGACCAAAGCATCATTGACAAATTGATGGACATTTAAAGATTTATTTCAATAACCCCATATTTCCTCAACTCCTTTCCTAATTGTTTATTATTCTCAAACAAAATTGTTTTTATTCCTAATTTTCTTGCTGGTTCCAAATTGTAATCTCTGTTATCAATAAATAATATTTCATCAGCCTTAACATTTTTATCTAAAAGATGAATTTTTTTCATCAATAATTTGTAAATTTCAGGATGCGGCTTTCTGACTCTAACTTCATATGATATAATGACAAAATCAAAATTTTTATTTTCTTTTTTCGGAAAAATAGCTTCCCTTGATAAAGGCCATTGGTCAGATAATACCCCTATAACATAATTTTTTCTAATTTTTTTTACTAACTGAAATAAATAAAGATTTTTTTTCATTTTATATCTATAACAATCAATTATAGTTCTCACTAATCTTTTTTTATTTATTTTTAGTCTTTTGCTAACAGTATCTATGAATTTTTCTCGTGATATTTCTCCAATAATTGACTTAACATAAAGGCTGTCAATTGCATCAAACCATTCATCAAATTTTATGCCAAGTTTATGTGCGATGTGTTCATGAATTCCTGAAAATTCTTTCCCATCTTTTTTGATATAATATCGAGGAATCATTAAAACTCCTCCTACATCAAAGACAATAACTTTAATTTCTGATTTCTTATTTTCCTCTTTTTTCATTTTACAAAATCAATTTTCCATGCTGCCAATCTCTCACTATAGCTATGTTTGTTCTGTTTTCATCTGGCATTCCTCCCTTAATAAGGTAACCTCTTCTTTTAGCTATCTGTAATGTTATTGACTCAAAATCTTCTTTAATAATTTTTATATCGTAAAAACTCTCAAAACTTTTTTTATTATATTTCATAAATAATTTTATTAAAGAATCTGCTACAACCTCTGGATTTTTTAATTTATCAGAATCTCTCGCTCCAATTAAAGCATATTTTAATTCATCATCTTTTTTGAGAGGAATAACTCCAGGGGAATCTATTAATTTTATTTCTTCTGTTGCCTTAATCCACTGAATGCCATGCGTTGTTCCTGCCTTTTTGCTTACTTTGGTTTTAGTTTTGTGAGTCAGGGCATTAATAACAGAAGACTTCCCAATATTAGGATAACCTAAAACACCAACCACAATATCTGCTTTTGCCTCTCTATAAAGAGGTTTTTGATTAGAAATTTCCTCAACATGTTTTTTTCCATATTTCCTGAATACTTTTTTTATAGTATACAAAAGGATTTTTACAGATCTCTTATTTTTAGTTGATATAAATACTAATGGACTATCTTCCCTTAATTTCATTAACTGCCTCTTTAAATTTTTTCTTGAAATTAAATCACTTTTATTAACAACAAAAATCAATGGCCTTCCTATTTCTTTAACAATAGTTTCTACTTCTTCATTTCGTGACAATTCAACAAATCTGGCATCTAAAATTTCTAATACAATATCAGACTCTCTTACAATTCTTTTTATCAATTCCCAATATTGTTCCATAATAAAAAAAGAAATAGAAGCTTTTAAGACTTTGCTTACTTTGCTTAAAGGCAATCAATATTTATTGTACAAGTTAGGTTTTAAAGTTAACTTACTACCCCTCTTTAATATGTTTTATAGACTCTTTTTTTCTATAGCCGCATTTATTACAACTGTCAAAATAATAAAATCCATCTATGAATTCCACAACTACATCTAAACTACCGCATCTAGGACAAAATGTTTCAATCTGGTAATTGTATTCTGTATCGCTAAAGATTATATTTAGCATATTTACCTCCTTTTTTATAAGGTAAAGCTTATTAATATAATTTTTGGTTTTCTCTGAATTGAAAAATACTTTTTAAATAGCTGGCTTTTATCCAGATATTCTTTGCTCAATTGTTTCCTCATGCTCAACAATTTAGCTTAATTTTTGTTTAATAATTAATAATAAATAAACGATAAAGCTCGCAAGAAAAGCTTTTCTATTACTACTAAATGAAAAAAATATATTTATCTTCTTTGTTTTTTCCTGCTTTTTCTCTCATTAAATTTCATCTCAGAAAAAATATAAATATAAAGTATCTCTAAAATCCCAATAGTATTTGTTATTAAAAAAACTATAAACCATACAAGATGATTTTTTTTAGCTGATTTCCATAAAGCTATTCCTTTCCAGATAATTGACCAGATTGCTACAATAGCTAGAATAATTATTGCAAGCGTTAATGATATTCCCAAAGTATCAGCTAAAGGTTGAGCAAATATTTTATAAAGTTCATGGCTTGTCATATATTGTAAAAGATTTTATGACTTTTAAAACTTTAGATATTTAAAATTACAATCTGAAAACTCTTTTTGCATTATTATACATAATATTTTCAATATCAAGTTCAGAAAGGTTCATCTCTGTTTTTAATTCATCCAAAATCCCTCTCTGTTGCTTTAAGATATGCTCTCTATATCCATGAGGAAAAATCCTTGTATCTGTTCCAAAAATAATGCCCTCAGAAGAAAATATTTCAATTGATTTTTTGAAAACATCTTTTAACGTGAGAAAAGAATCCTGATAATCAGTCCAGTTGTTTGTTCCCGAAGTGTCTACATACAAATTATCTTGCTTGTACTTGAGCATTAATGTTTCCCGGAAAAAGCCAGCTCCAAAATGAGCTATAATAAAATTAACATCGGGAAATTCTTTTAGCGGGCTGGATAGTCTCAAGGGATTTCCCTCAAATAAGTTTGATTTATGACCAATTGTAACGCCGAAGTGGATTATTATCGGTAGTTTTTTTCTGGCGCAAAATTCATAAACAGGATAACACTCTTTTGCTCCAACATCACAACCATCTCCTGTTGCATATATTTTAACACCCCTCATTCCATTTTCATATTCTTTTTCTAAATGTAAAACTGCATCAGATTCTTCGGGATTAACTTTTGCACATCCAATAAACCGTTCACTTGTATTAATAAAATCAGTAAATTCCTTGTTAAGAGAAGAATTTGCCATGAATACTGTTTTTTCTATGTTCCATTTATCCATTGCTTCTATCCAAGTTTCTTTGTGTTTATCTATTGAATTGTCTGTCCATTCATGCTGCAGTCGTTTTTTTGTGTTTTCATCAACAGACAAGGCTTTCATTATAGAAGCAGTTATCATGTGTGCATGTCCGTCTATTATCATTTTCCTGTTGAAAATAATTTTATTTCTCCTGGTTGCAGTTCATATGTTTCTAGTGAATAAATATCAAAAGAAGCCGCATGATCGCTTCCATAATGAGGAATCTTTGCATCACCATGCAATTTTTTTATTTTTACTTGCACTTTTTCTATTGGCATAAGGTAAGATGCATGCGGAATATTTAAAGATTATTATCAAAAAGTCCTTATGTGTTACTGCGAACTGAAGTCCGCAGTTTCAAACAAAAATATTTTCTGAAAATACACATATTGTATCAAAAAAATATTTTTTGAATGAAACTTAATTATCATACAGCATATTGTATGGAAATATTTATATAGTTGTGTTAATTAAAAAAAGAGTAAATACAATAAGTTGGGTTTTTGACCATAACTATATACAATATATTGTATTTCCATTAAAATCATAAAGAAGAGGTGAAATTGCTTTTCGTTTCTTATCATAATGAAATGTATTTATTGTGGAGCTCAAACACGAGTAACTGACAAAAGAGAGTCTCCTAAAGGTGTAAGGAGAAGGAGAGAATGTCTAAAGTGCAAGAAAAGATTTACAAGTTATGAAAAACCAGAGAAAAAAGATATAGTAGTAGTAAAAAAAGATGGGAGAAGAGAAAGCTTTTCAATAGATAAATTGAAAAGTGGTATAATGAAAGCGTGTGAAAAACGGCCAATATCAATAAAAGAAATTGACCTTGCTGTGGAAGACATTGAAGAAAAATTATTAAATAAAGGTAAGGAAGTAAAAAGCGAAAAAATAGGAAAAATGGTGATGAATAAATTAAAGAAAATGGACAAAGTAGCTTACATAAGATTTGCTTCAGTTTACATGGATTTTAAAGATGTGAAAGATTTCAAACTTGCAATAAAACAGGTTTAAAGGGAAAGAGGAAAAGTAAAGAGTAAAAAAGCAGAAAAGAATACGGAAAAAGTGGAAAAGCTGAAAAATAGAAAAGATTAACAAAAAATAAAATGAGTGAAAAGAGGAAAAATGGCAAATGTTGAACAAAGAGGAACTTTAGATTTTAAAAATGGACTTTATTTAGAACTAGATGAAAAATTAAGACCAGTTTTTAATCCTTTAGTTGAAAAAGGAATTCTTAGCTCTTATCAAGATAATGGTTCACTATATATTTCAGTAGATGAAATTAATGAACTAATGAGAGTTTTTGATAGGAAATTTAAGTTTTCTCCAATGATTCTTAAAGCATATGACAGAGTAAGGCATATTCCATTAGAAGAAGCATATAATTTGATTGAAGAACAAAATGATTCTAACTTACAGGTTGATAAATTAAAACAAGCAATTTCAAATAATGAATTAAGAGTATATAATTTCAAAGGACAACAATTTATTGATAGATTGGATATAGGTAGAGTATATCATCAAGAAAGAAAGTATAAAGAAGGATTGACTATAGAGAGATATTTTTCAAGGGAAGGTGAAAATCCATTTAATAGTGTTGGAGAATATCATGAAATTGACCTTTTTATCCAAAAAGAAGGAAAAAAGGATTTTAGCATGCCTAATGCTTATTTTCCTAAATCATGGGAAAATCAAACTGCTAATAATATTGTTGGCGATAAATATTTTTTTAAGCCGACTAAGCCAGAATGGAAAGAAAAATTGAAACAAAAAATTGGGAGAGAATATGAATTCTCACCAACTCATTTAATTAATAGAGTTACGAATTATATTGCAGATGAAGGATTTAGACTTGGATATTTTAAGACAGAAGAGGATAAAAAAGCATTTGCTGATGAATTAAAATGGCTTCAGATTAATAGAAGGTTTGCATTTAATTCTCCTGTTCAGTTTAATTTTGGAATTTATAATGAATATGGAGTTGAAGGTGGAGGAGGAATTAATTATTATAGGGACCCTGAAACAGGGGAAGTTAAAAAAATTGAAGAGGGATGTTATGTAAAACCACAAGGACATGCCTGTTTTATAAAAGGACCAAAAGATGATTTAGAAAGTATTTTAATGCATATGGTCCATGAAGGAGCTATTTTTTCTTCTGGTTCTGGTATTGGGCAGAATATAGGAGTTTTAAGAGGAGAGGGAGAACTTTTATCAGGAGGAGGATTTGCATCAGGACCACTAAGTTTTTTTGAAGGTTATGATAAAAATGCCGGAGGAATAAAATCCGGAGGCAAAAGTAGAAGAGCAGCAAGATGGACCGGAATGGATTACAATCATAGAGATATTATGAAATTTATAAGAGCTAAAATAAAAGAAGATAAAAAATGCTTGGATTTAATTAAATTAGGTTATAACGCTGGAATGGATGGAGAATCGGCAAGGACAGTCGCTTATCAAAACACAAATATTACTGTAAGAGCTGATGACGAATTTTTTAATGCAGTTGAAAATGATGGAAAGATTCAACTAAGAAATGTTACTGATGGAAAAGTTGTAGAAGAAATTTCAGCCAGACAAATGCTTAAAGAAATTGCTTTTGGTAGCTGGAGAATTGGCGATCCTGCAATTCAATATGAATCTGAAATTCAAAGAATGCATACATGTAAAAATTCTGGAAAACAACAGGCAACAAATCCTTGTTCAGAATATCTTTTTTTAGATGATACCTCTTGTAATCTTTTATCTCATAATTTACTAGCTTATTGTGATGAAAGAGGAAATTTTAATGTTGAGGGATATGGCCGAGCAGTAAAATTAACTGCAATTGCATCAGATATTATTAACGATGCTGTTTCGTATCCTGTCGAAGATATTGCAACAATAAGTACTGAATTCAGAACAGTTGGTGTTGGAAATTGTAATGTTGGGTCACTGCTTATGAGAAAAGGAGTGCCATATGATTCTGAGGAAGGAAGAGCAATAATAGCAGCAATTACTGCTTTAATGACTGGAAAAGTTTATGAAGCATCAATAGAGTTGGCTGAAAGACTAGATCCATTTGTTCATTTTGAATTTAATAAAAGACCATTTATTGAGGTAATGAAAAAACATCAGAAAAATCTTGATGAAATTGTTTGGGACCATGTATCTGATAGTGGATTAAGAGAAGCAGCCTATAAGTCGTGGGATAATATAATTAGAAGAGGTGAAGTTTTTGGTTTTAGAAACGCACAAGCAACTGTTTATGCTCCTACAGGAACAATTGCATTTTTAATGCATGCTGATACAACAGGTATTGAACCAGCTTATGCTTTAAAAATTGGGAAAGAACTTGCAGGAGGAGGTTTTGTTAACATAGTAAATATGGAAGTTCCTAATGCTTTAAGAAATCTTGGATATAATGATGATCAAATAAAAGACATAAAGGATTTTATTGATAAAAATGATGTTGTTGTTGGAGCCCCACATATAAAACCAGAGCACTACCCTATATTTGATACTGCTAATGGAGATGCAAAAGGATGGGGAAGTATAAACTTTGAGGGCCATGTTAAAATGCTTGGGGCAGTTCAGCCATTTGTTTCAGGAGCAATCTCAAAAACCTGCAATTTACCTGAAAGTTCTACTGTCAAAGACATTTATGACAGCTATTTATTAGGAAAGAAACTAGGATTAAAAGCATTAGCAGTATTCAGAGATGAGAGTAAGCCAACTGCTGCACTAAAAAGAAAACCAGAAGATTTTATAGAATTGAAGAGAGGTGAAAAAGAAGATTTACCATTTAGCGGGAATTCTTTCAGACAAGCGGTGAGTATAGGCAGAGTTCCTTTCTTAATTAATATCGGCGAATACAACGATGGTAGACCAGGAGAAATAGTAATAGAATCGTATACTTCAGATTCTACATTGGGCGCTCTTTTAAAAATAGCTGGAATTGATGCTTCAACTGCTTTAAAAAGAGGAGTTGATTTAGAAGATATAGTTAAAAAATGGGTTCATGGTTTTGAACCAAAAGGATTTGTAACAGTAGAAGATGAAAACGGAAGAGTAATTCCACACCCATACATAAAACAAGTAAATTCTCCCTTAGATTTCATAAGAAGATTGACCTTACTTCATTATAAAGGAGATATTTCAATAGCCCAAGAACCAGAAAAAGTAGATACAACTAAATTAAGAGGATATACGCATGGAGCATTTAGGACATACAAAAAACTAAAAACTAACGATTGGGATTTTGAAACAGTAATTAACGATCCTGAATTGGGCGGATTTGAAACATCTCGCGGAAAGTTAGAATTGTCTAATGGAAGTAAAAATAATTTAAATAATTCAAGAGGAGTTACCTGTCCAGGTTGTGGTAGTTTAATGAGGCAGATATCTTCAAATTGCTTTTCATGTGAAAGATGTGGAGATAAAATAGGCGGTTGTGGAATGTAAACTTATTTTTTTAGGTTCAATAAACTTTATAAAACTATTAATTATTGTGTAAAGAAGACATTTCTGCAAATCATTTAAAACAAAAACATTTATTAACCCTTTTTTTCTATAAAATGTAATGACTAATTTATTTACAAGAGGCGATCTGACTATTAGAGATGCAAAATGGTTCCCAGTAATGAAATTGCAACGGAAATTACTCATGAAGAATTTAAAGATATTATAAATAATTCTCATAGATTAGTTATTGTTGATTTTTTTGCTGAATGGTGCATGCCTTGTCTAATGCTTGCTCCTTTCATAGAAGAATTAGCTGAAAAATTTGATAAAGTTAAATTTGTAAGAATTAACGTTGATGATAACGAAGAGTTATCACGAAGATATAGGATTTCAAGCATTCCCTGCCTTGTTTTCTTTAAAGATGGAAAAGAAGTTAATAGAATAATTGGCAATCAACCTATAGAGAACATTGAAGAAAAGATTAATGAATATCTTGATTAATTGAAAAATATATTTTTGAAAGAGATAGAGTTTAAATATAATCTAATTTTTTAGAATTAATGAGGAAAGGTAATTTTATAGTCTTTGAAGGCGTTAATGGTTGTGGGAAAAGTACTCAATTACACATTTTTATTAAAAATTTATACGAGAGCGATAAGTCTCGTACTATATTTGTAACACGAGAACCAAATGAATTTAGCGAGTATGGAAAATTAGCTCGAGAAATGCTTAGTGCAGACGGGGATCCTTATCTTAACCAGCTTAAGGCAATGGAATATTTTACAGAAGCTAGAATAGTTCATAATGATATTTTTTTACCTTTATTAGAAAAAGGAATTGATGTTATTTCTGACCGTTACTACCATAGCACGTTTGCATTTCAACATGCGCAAGGAATATCTTATGAAGAAATTGCCGAAAGAAGCAAAAAAGTAAAAATTCCTGATATTACTTTTATATTAGACCTTCCTATTGAAGAAGCATATTCTCGGCTTGTAAAAAGAGGCGATAAAAGAAGAAAATTTGATAAAAATCTAGATTTTTTAGAAAAAGTAAGACAGAATTATAGGGAATTGGGTACAACTTTACCACAATTACTCGAAGATAGAAGTATCATCTTCATTGATGGTAATCGCTCAATTGATATTATTGCTGAAGAAATTTGGGAAGTTTATAGAAGACGTTTTCCTTCATAAATAATACCAACTAATTTATAAACTAGAATTTTCTTTACAATTTATTCATCAAATGGCTCCATAGCTCAGCCTGGTTAGAGCACCGGCCTTTTAAGCCGGGTGTCGGGGGTTCAAATCCCCCTGGGGCCATGTATTATTGAACGAAGTGAAATAATAGATGTTCTTGAATGTATTTTAATTCACTTAGGGTTCAAATACAGAACATTGCTTTGCAATGTGTGTTGCCAAAAATCAAAGATTTTTTAGCACCCCTTGGGGCCATCACAAAATTTTATATAGAGGACTTTGAATAATTAACATTTCCGAAGACTTCAATCTTCTCTGAAGTTGAAGTATTAGGAATTTTAATTCCTAAGGAAATCTACTCAAAGTCCTTCTTAGAGAATTTTTATTTCCTAGGTTTTTCAAAATTCTCTTAAGAATTTTTAGAAGTCATTAAACAAAATAAATGATTATTGATATTCATAACTAAGTTTATAATAATAAAATAATTAATATTTTTATGGAAATAAAGAAAATTTTGCAAAATTAACAAAATTTTCAGTCTTTCCATTTTTCATAAATTCAAAATGGAAATAAAAAATATTTTAAACATTTTGGAAAAACATTTTCATAATGAACAAAGAACTACTCTTAACAGTATGAGGGGAGAAGATCCTTTTAAAGTTTTAGTTGGATGTATTGTAAGTATTAATATTAAAGATGAAGTTACTAACAAAATTTTAGAAGAATTATTTTCTAAAGTAAGAGATTTTAATGAATTGCTTGAAATGGATAACCAGGAATTAGAAAATATTTTGTATTTAGCTAGATATAGAAAAGTAAAAGCTAGAACTTTAAAAAATATCTCAAAAGTAATATTGGAGAAATATAATGGAAAAGTCCCGAACACAAAAGAAGAACTATTATCTATTAAAGGCATAGGTCCAAAAACAGCCAGTGTTGTCTTAAATTTTGCGTTTAACAAGCCTTTTATTCCTGTTGATTCAAATACCTTAAGAATTGCTAATAGAATTGGATGGATAAAAACAAATAAAAATGAAGAAGTTGAGAGATTATTAATGGAATCTTTAAACGAAGACATGATAAGAAAAGCAAATGCCATATTTATGCTTCATGGAAAAAATATCTGTGTTCCTGTTTCTCCTTTTTGCAGTAAATGTCCTGTTAATAAATTTTGTAAGAAAATTGGAGTGGAAAAATGGAGGTGATTATTTCATATTTACGGAGATGCCTGATTTGTTTGTGTTTACTTTCAATAAAAAATTCACTAACAAAAAGTAATAAGGAATTTATAAAAACAAACTCTTATTAAAAATATTATGAATTTATTTAGAAAGAAAAAAGCAAAATTAGAATCATTAGATATTTATGTAACATTAAAAAGATTTGATTTTTATTTTGATTATGGGCTAATTGGGGAGGATCATTTCTTAAATTCTTACATAGAAGAAATAGATAAACAAAAAAAGGATGGATTTTTTCTTCATGTTAAATTACCTTTATTTAATTTCTATTTAATAGGTTGTTCTAAAAATGCAGTTGGGGGATGGAAATCTCTTGAAACTGCAATAAGAGCTCATGAAGAAACTCATTTTTTAGATAGATATGGAAAGTTAGGCATTCTGGAAAAAAGAATGAAAAATAAAGGAAAAAACATCTCTTTTCATTCTATAGAAGATAGAGAAGTTAGAGCGAATATAGGTTGTTTATATGCTTTAGATGTGCAGGGCAGAATATGTGAAGATAATGAGGTTGATGAAGATAGAATTTCTTTAGGATCCTTAAGGAAATTTACACAAGATTATTCTCTAGATGAAGCTATGGAAATTTACTTTGGAAGATAATAAAAAATAAAAGAACACCTCTTCTTAACAAAAAATAAAGATTTACATTAATTGTCTTCGTATGGAATCTATGTCATCAGCTATTCCTTCGCCTTTCTTTGTTAGCTTTATTAATTTTATTCTTCCTTTTTTCTCAAATAACACTAATCCTAGTTCCTCTAACGTTTGAAGTATTTTCACTGCATGTGAATACGTACAGTCAACTTCTTTTGCTAACAAAGAACCATATCTTGCTCTAGACATTTTTTTTAAAGCCACTAACATTAAAGCAGGCTTTCTTCTAAAAAATATATCAAAATTGTCTTTCATTTTGCTTCTGAAGGGATTTATTTAAGGTTTAAAAAGTTTCAATTTAAAAATACTTTTTGAAACCATATATTTAAGTTGTATAATAGCTTATAAAGCTTTCTGTTAAAAAAGTTAACCAAGCAGTAACAAATTGTATTTATTAAAAGCTCATGCTATTAATGTTTTCCATCCGTATACCTATAAACAGAGTCCTGACCGAGGACTTACTATTGGTGTTTGAGAAGAATGCAGAGAACGTGACAAACAATTATCGTCTTATTTATCTGATTCACTAAAAGAGGGAATGCACATTTTAGTCCATGATTGTTCATGTGGAAATATTATAACAGACAGCTTAGAAATTGTTACCTTGGAGTCTGATCCTCTTTTTGCTGTATTCTTTGATGAACGAGTTGAACACATTGTCACGACACCATCTGGTGTTCCTATTCCAGATAATAAACCAGAGAAAATTTCGCCAGAACAATGGAATCTACTCAACAGATTTTATATTGCTCATTTGGCATTAGAAAGAAAAATACAACCTCATGATCGGCAGATTTTTATTGGAGGAGTATTTGAAAATTGTGTTGCCAATGCGATCAGCTATTATAGTGCTTTCTACAAACAGCATATCGAAAGATTATTCTATATTCCAGACCTCTGCGTGAGTTTTGATGAGACAGAAAAGAAAAAGACAGAACAGCGAATGATGATTAATAATTGCAGAACAATTACGATTAATGAATCACTTACGTTATGCAATAGAAAATATGATTAAAATCTTTCTCAATATTAAATTATAATCGCCTCAGTTCTCCTATCTTTTTTTTCTTCATAACTTGTAACTAGCGCCTCTGTTGTTAAAATTAATGAAGCAATTGATGCAGCATTTTGTAACGCAGTTCTTACTACCTTTGTCGGATCAATAACTCCTGTTTTAAATAAATCTTCATAATTGTCAGTTTTTGCGTTATAACCAAAATTTTCATTTTTTTCTTGTTTTATTTTTGTTATTACTTCTGTTTCTTCCTTTCCTGAATTTCTTGCTATTTGTCTTAATGGTTCTTCTAATATTCGTTTAACAATAATTTCTCCGATTTTTTGATCTTCCCCAACATCAGAGGTATTTAGAACTTCTTTTGCTCTAAATAATGCAACTCCCCCTCCAACGACAACCCCTTCTTCTACTGCTGCCTTAGTAGCATTTAAAGCATCATCAATTCTCATTTTCTTTTCTTCTAATTCAGTCTCTGTAACTGCTCCAACTTTTATTACTGCTACTCCTCCCCCTAATTTCGCCAATCTTTTCTTTAATTCTTCTTTTTTATAATCAGAATCTGCTTTTTTTATTTGAGCGTCAATAAGTTTTTTCCTTTTTTCAATTGAGTTTTTATCGCCCTTTCCTTCAACTATTATTGTTTTTTCATTATCAACTAAAACTTTTCTTGCACTTCCTAAATATTCATCTTCAAATTCCTCTAACTTCATTCCTTTCTCTTCGCTTATTACTTTTCCTCCAGTTAAAACTGCTAAATCTTCTAGCATTTCTTTTTCTTCATCACCAAAACCAGGAGCTTTAACAGCACAAACTTTAATTGCTCCTTTTATAAGATTTATAATAAGAGCGGCAAGAGCTTCTCCTTCAACATCATCAGCTATAATAAATAATTGTCTATCTTCTTGAGCAATCTTTTCTAATACTGGAATAATTTGTTTCATACTGCTTAATTTTTTATCAGTTATTAAAATATAAGGATTTTCTAACTCTACTATCATTTTTTCATGATTAGTTACCATGTAAGGACTGATAAATCCTTTATCAAATTGCATACCTTCAACTAGCTCTAATTCTGTTTCAATGCCTTTTCCATCTTCAACTGTTATAACACCACTACTTCCAACTTTATCCATAGCTTCTGCTATTAACTTTCCTATTCCAGCATCATTATTAGCAGAAATTGTAGCAACTTGGGAAATCATTTGTTTATCTTTAACAGGAACACTTTTTTCTCTAAGATGAGAAACTATTTTACTAACAGCAAGTTCAATCCCTTTTCTTACTTCAATAGGATTAGCTCCCGCAGTAATATTTTTCATGCCTTCTTTAATCATTGCTTGTCCTAATAACACAGCAGTTGTTGTCCCATCTCCAGAATCATCTTGTGTTTTAGTAGCTATTTCTTTTATTAACTTAGCCCCCATATTTTCAAATTTATCTTTTAATTCAATTTCTTTAGCTATTGTCACACCATCATTAGTAACTAATGGCGTAGAACTTTTGTCAAGAACAACATTTCTTCCTTTAGGGCCTAAAGTAACTTTAACTGTATTTGCAACTTTATCAACTCCTTTAATTAAAGAGTTTCGCGCATCTTCTCCAAACATAATTTGTTTTGAATCTGTCATGTTACAATAACCCCTCAATACATTTATTCATTTTTATTCTTCTTCTCAATTTACGTTGATAAAAAGTTAACTCGGTTGTTATTGTAAAGGGTCTATCTTGAGGATTTGTACAGACTTCAATTTTAACTGTGCCGTCAAAACTTGGAACATAATACATTGCTACTTTTTTTTCTGCGTTGAAGGGGGCTCTATAAACTATCTCTACTTTTATACCTTCTATTTTACTTTTTTCTTCAATAGAACGCGTCATTTGTTCATACCAATCTCCACAAATTGTAATACCATCTTTATTGCTATCAACATCTCTGTATCCCATCAAAACAGGATATCTACCATATTGATATTTAGTTCTTTCTTCTTGTATTTGTTTTGTTTCCATTTTAAATAAAATGTTCTCCATATAATTTATTGAAATAAGATTGAGTTTCTTTTACTGGATGCCTATTACCATCCCACCCAAATCCAAAGGCAGTAAAACCATGGTCCATGCCAATACATAAATATTCTAAAAAACTTAATGGGTTGTTATTTGTTCCATTACCTAAAAATGAATGTGATGTATTTTCCCTAGCTAACCTTGTAAATGAATCTACTATTTTCCTATAATGCTCTTCGTCTTGTGATTTAGCAAGTATTTGTAAAGCTCTTCCTAGATTTGCAAGCCTTACACTATAAACATTTCTATAACTTTCAATTTCTTCTGCATAATTTCTTGCTTGTTCAGGTGTTTCAATTTTTTCCATTATTTTAATAAGTCATCTAAATATTTAATTGTTTTTTGTCTTTTTTGTTTATCTTCATTATAAATTTCTAAGTATACTTCAAAAGCTCCTAACTTTAAATTGACTGACGTATCTAGGATTTGATAGATTAATACATTGGGATACCCAAACTCAGAATTAAAAGACTCATGTATTTTAGGTAAACCTGCAATAATAAAAGCTTTTTGAATACTTCGGTAAGTATTTCCATTTATATCTCCAGGGAGACCTATGCGAGTTGCATAATCTTTATCATCTTTAGTTAAGTCTTCAATGCCTATTATTTTATACATTCCAAGTTTTCTCTCTACCCTTGGAACTTCCTCAACTGTTCTAGTTTTTACCATCATTCAATCCTCGCTAAAATATCTTTAAATTCTATAATTAAATACTTTACTCCATCTATCATAAATTCGTCTGATGAGTATCCTCCATAAAGTATTCTATCTCCTTTTTTTAAAGGCATTGCACCTTCTTTTAAAATTCCAACTTCCTCTACAATAGCCTGTTTCTTATCTTCTCTTGCTTCTTCAGGAATAAATATTCCGCCTTTTGTTTTTTCTTCTGCTTTTATTGGCTTTATTAATACTCTTTCACCAATTGGTTTAACGTTCATTTTAATTCTTTAGAAATTTATTTCTATAAATTAACTTCATAATACCCCTATTTAAATTTTTCTTTAGTGGAGTGTATATTAATATTTAATTTTTTAAAGAATTTTCATTCAATTTATTTTATAGAGGACTTTGATTAACCCTTATTTCCGAAGGAAATCGCGTCAAAGTCCTTCTTAGAGAGTTTTGAATTTTGAGGTTTTTCAAAACTCTCTATATATTATTTCTTAGCTTGTTTCCACAAAATGTTATATTATCAGTAACTTTTAGACACTGATTTTTTTAGTCTTTCTTTTACTCACAAAATTCCGAAAGTTCTAAATATAAATACTCATATGAGTATTTATGGCAATCAAAGATAGAATAATGAGGTTCTTTGGTGCTTTAAAAGACAAAAATATTGACTGGAATAAGAGGGAAAAAAGAATGAGAGAGTTTAGAGATTCTTTTGAAAAAAGAATAAATAAAACTTCGGAATATATGGAACAGGTAAGAAAAAAATGAGTCATAGATAATTTTAAATATCTTTGTTCTTTAGAAAATGTATGGTTAATTTTAATGTTATTATAGAGAGAGGGGAAGATGGATATTATATATCTGAAGTAGTTGAACTTCCGGGATGTCATACTCAGGGAAAAACTTTAGATGAATTAATGGAAAGAACAAGAGAAGCAATTGAACTTTGTTTAGAAGAAAAAAGAGAAGATAATAAAATTGATTTTGTTGGTTTGCAAAAGATAGAGATAAAAAATGAGCAAATTGCCTCAAATTAGTGCTGATGAGCTTATTAAAATTCTAGAAAAAATAGGGTTTGAAGTAATCAGGCAAAGAGGTAGTCATATATTTATGAAACATCTTGATGGAAGAACAACCACTGTTCCAAATCATCCTGGAGAGAAACTAGATAGAGGATTGCTAAACAAAATTCTCAAGAAAGATATACAAATTTCCAGAGAAGAATTTGAAAGACTATTATAGATGTCTCTGATTATTTATTTCCTTGCCATTTTCCACAATAACTCAAAATGTTTTCTGTATCCTTCAGCTACCTTATCATCTTTAATTAAAAAACCATAGGCATTTTCTGTAAAGACATTAATTGCAACATACTCACCTGCAATAACAGTCTCTTGAAATTGTGCAAATTCCTTGGATAGATATTTTACTTTTGATAATGACCTTTTTATTAAATTCTGTCCGAATTTTCTCACTGTTTCATCAAATATCTGCCTAGAAGGTAATTTATTTGCAATTCTTTTTGTGTGCATTGATTCCCACCAAGTTGTTCCCATTCTTTCCTCACACATATAACCTCCTCCAAATGTAAGATATTCTTTCGCCTTACTGTTAATCATTATATTGTAAATTTCATTTATGCCTTTAACTCCCCTATAAACTGTAGCATTTTCATGAGTTTTAGCTTGTTTCTGTTTTTCTTTTAATAATGGAAATATTTTTTCAAAGTTTCTTTTTTTATCTTCTATAAAATTAAAGAAATTTTCTGGATTTGTGGCTTGATAGATCTTCCTTTTGGATTCTAAAATGTAATTGACAAGCCCTTTACTAATTAAAGAATTTAATGCTCTATGAACGACTGAATTTTGTAAATGCGTTTTTTCTAAAATAGGTTTTGCTGTTGAGCTTCCTAGTTCTAATAAAGCTAGATATGTTTTAATTTCCGCATTTGTTAATCCTAAATCCTCTAATATTGATATATCCATAATTCTTTTAAAGAATTAATAGTATTTAATCTTTTTTATTGTAGTCTCTTTTGGGAGGACAAATGTTTAAGAATAGAGTATTTGTGAATTGTTAAGGTAAATTGAAAAATGGAAAAAAAATCAAAACTAAGAATAGAGAAAGTAGAGAAAATTTGGATACCAGATGTAAAAATATATTTACCTAGTAAAGATGGAGAAATAATCTTTGGATATCCCCCTCCAAATAAATATGAACTAGATAGGAAAAATTTTAGATTACCATCAGCAGATCAGGTTGTAGACTTAATTTATGCGGCATTTTTTAGTAAAAGAAATGAACCAAATCTAGATTTGATTTTAGATCCCTGTTTTTTTAGAATTTATAATGTAAATTTATGGACTAATGAAGGAATTTATGTAGAGGAATGTTCAAGTGATTGGTCTGAAAGATATCCAAGTTTTAACTTAGAAGTTGGAGAATTAGAAGAGAAATTAACTGGAGGAACAGTACTTTCAAATGGAGTAAGATTTAGTAAAGATAACAAAATAAGATTTGCTCCCAGAGATAGTTACACTCTAGATGTTCCAGCAAAATATGCTCCTTCTAAGAATTTTCCTAAATTTTCGGAAAAGGAATTAATAGAGGTTTTGCAGGCGGCGAACAATCTAGAATCAATAGCTAGAACGCTCAACCCAAAAGATTATGTTAAGGTTAGAGAAGAAGAATTAAAATTTTTTAAAACTGATCTTGAAAATGATGGATTTATTATTGCAAGTTTTGGTATAGAAGGAGCCAAAAAATTGGCTGAAATCTCAAAACTAAAAGTATTTGGAACTCATCATCCCAGATGTTTTCCAATATCTTGGGAGTCAGAATCAGATGAATATATAAAGGAGGTGGTTAATGATAGTAATTATTTAAGATTACAACACCCTTTCGCCGGTTATGGATTTGAACTTATAGGTAGTAGCTATCTTTATTCTGGATGGCGTAAAATATGGAAAAACCATCGAGAAAGAATGGGTAATGATTTAGTTGAGGGATGTAAAACTTTTTATGTTTTAAAAGAATAAAATACTCCCTAACTTAACAATTTTAAGCCAAGCCAACAACAACCCTTAAATATTCATTTATTTTATGAATTATAATTAAACTGCAAGTTAATCTTAGGTAAGGTGACTTACAAAAGCTTTGAATTTAGCAAATATACGATAAGTAACAAAATTCAAAGATTGAGTGGAGGAAAACCTAGGTTTTCATAGGAGCATGCTAGACATCAAATTTATTAGAGAACATCCGAAAGAGGTTAAGGAAAACATCAAAAAGAAATTTCAAGAGCATAAGCTTAAACTTGTTGACGAAATTCTATCATTAGATGAGCAGTGGAGAAAAAATAAATATGGACTAGATAATTTAAGAAAAGAGAGAAATCTTATTTCTGAAGAAATAAATAAAGCTAAAAAATCAAAAGACGAGAAAAAAGCCAAAGAACTTATTCATAAAGCAAAGATCATCCCGGAGAAAATAAAAAAAGCTGAAGATGAGACTGAACTTCTAGGGAAAAAAATAAAAGAATTACTTTTAGAAATTCCAAATATTATAAGCAAGGAAACTCCTGTTGGAAAAGATGCTTCTAATAACAAAGAAATTAAAAAAATAGGAAAAATAAGAAAAGATAAAATAAAAAATCATGTTGAATTACTTGAAGAACTAAAATTAGCAGATTTTGAAAAATCTGCAGAAGTATCTGGAAAAGGATTTTATTATATTAAAAAAGAATTGGCTTTGTTAAATCAAGCATTAATTAGATTTGCAATAGATTATATGAAAAAGAAAAAATATGAATATATAGAAACTCCTTTAATGTTGAATGAAATCTCTATTTTTGCGTCAATGAATAAAGAAGCAATTGAAGAGTCTGTTTATTCTATTAATAATGAGGATTTAAATTTAATTGGAACTTCTGAACAATCACTTTTAGCAATGCATAGCAATGATGTTTTAAAAGAAGATGAGCTTCCTAAAAAATATTTTTCATATTCAATGTGTTTTAGAAAAGAGATTGGCGCTCATGGAATTAATGAAAAAGGTTTATGGAGAACTCATCAATTTAACAAAATAGAGCAATTTGTTTTTTGCAAGCCTGAAGATTCTGAGAAATTATACAAAGAGTTGCTTAATACTTCAGAAGAAATTTTAAAAGCATTACAATTACCTTATAGAGTTATTGAAATTTGTTCTGGTGATTTAGGAGACTGGAAATATAGAAGTCATGATTTCGAAGTTTTCAGGCCAACAATTAAAGAATATGGAGAAGTAGGTTCATTAAGCAACTGCACTGATTATCAAGCAAGAAAAGTAAATATTAAAGTTATTGATAAGCATGGTAATAGAAAAATAGTCCATACACTTAATAATACTGTATTAGCTACATCAAGAATAATGGTAGCTATCATAGAAAATCTCCAAACAAGAAATGGAATTAAAATTCCAAAAGTTCTTTGGAAGTATACAGGGTTTAAAGAGATAAAAAAATCTTAATACATCCCCGAGTATTTGAGTAAGTATAAATTTTCATAATATCCTTGTAATATGTACAAATTTGAATCTGTTGGATACCGAGTAAGACCTGAAATGATAGATGGAGAACTATTAAATAGAGTTGGCTCTGCATATCGAGAGTTAACATCTTCTGGACATTTGTCTAATGATAGTGCTTATATGAGACTATTAGTTTCAAAACCATATAGAGGGACCAAAGCAAAATCATATGTTAAATTTTCTTTATGTAATAAAGATGTCTCTCTAATGGGAAATTCTACCTCTGCGGGCGAAGTTAATCTTGATACAACCAACGTGAGAATTGCTTATCACAGAAAACCGTTTGTTCATTTAACGGCTAGAAAAGGTCGAGATATCGAAAAAGATTTTGAAATTGTAAGAGGACTTTTCGGAGCAAATTTAACTTTTAATCAAATTCATCATGAAGGTTACATGGACGCATCGTTTGACAAAAATGAAATCTATTCAGCAGATGTTACTCCAGAACAACTTAAAAGATTAGACATCAGAAAACTAGAAAAAGTTGCGAGTTTACATAGTATTGGTTGGGCTAATGGAAGAGGTATGGAAGACCCCCATATAATTGCTCTTGGAACAGGAATTGAATCTCCATCATCTGCAACTATTACACCAATTGCTGTTTACTTGTCAGATGACAAACATACTTATGCACTAGGTTATGTTTTGACAACTCAATGGATATCAAATACGCATCAAGAAGAATTATCAAGAGAAGCTAAGGATTTTCAATTACAAATGTTAGAGATATTAAGAAAGATTTCTGTTCCAGAAACTTTGATTGTTGTAGCGTCGGATTCAAGTAGTTCGAGAGTGCAATTGTTTACTCCTGAAACAGAATTAGAGAAAATTGTGAGACTTAATATCGGAGGTTACGATACAAAGAATTTGGTTAGTAGTAGTGATAAATTAGTAGATTATTACAATGCACTGCAAAAGGCAGAAGAACCTGGGCCAAGATATGCCTCTAGGTTACTACAAACAATGAAATCTGTACATAGAGAACTTCCTGAACCTGATGGTAAAAGTCCTCGAAGTGACGCTAAATTGGATCTTGGCTTCACTATTAAGCAAATTGAGAATCCTGAAGAATAAGAATAATTATAATTCTTGAACAACTTGTTGCGAAGCATCTGCTGGCACCCTCTTTCTTGCTAGGGCCCTCAAATTGTACATAACTCCTGATATAAGACCCAGCGCACTCTCAAGATCGGGCATTCATTCCTAAAGATGTTTAACATTATCTATTAACTGGTGGCTTGTTTATATTTATCCAATTGGGTTAATACCCCATAGCTTGCTACGATATTTTTCGTTCCCAATTGGAGGCTCAAAAAATACCCCCCAGCTTGCTGTGATTGGGATTTTTTATTTTTCAAATTAAAAAGCACATTTAACTTAACAACGCAACTACCAAAGAAACACTTAAATAATACAAGGTATTACATTTAATACAATGGCAAAAACAATAAAAGGGAAAAAAGATTATGTTGTTGAGAAATATAAAAATGGTGAGTTTTCCTTTGGTCAAGCTGCTAAATTTGCAGAAGTAAGCTTATGGGATTTTCCATCATTATTGAAGGAGAAAGGAGTGTTCCTAAACATGGACCTTGAGGAATTAAAGTCTGATTTAGAAACAATAGATGGAAGAACTTGAGCAATAGTTAAATTATAATTTTACATAAGCTACATTTAAAAATAAAAAAATATTATTTTTTTCATGAAAAAACTATTAACCAAGCATAATATCTATCTAACAAGTTAATGCCCTTCGGACAACTCCGTTAGGTTAATCGTTTCATTTCTAGTCATGCAGACAGCTTATTCTTGTCTTTTGGTGGAGGTTTCTTGCAATAGAATACAAATTCCATCACTTCATGACAA
>Ga0209541_10004668_pt1 | contig 24223 bp, 27 predicted proteins | sample RifCSPlowO2_01_FD_184027 | JGI IMG/M metagenome (GOLD analysis project Ga0209541, IMG submission 184027) | Groundwater microbial communities from Rifle, Colorado - Rifle CSP2_plank lowO2_0.1 (SPAdes) (version 2) | ecosystem: Environmental > Aquatic > Deep subsurface > Groundwater | place... | reverse complement strand
CTTACAAAGCAGCTCGGGATTGATAAATACAGGGACAAATACAAGCTGTCCGGCGACAGACAAAGATGGCAACGCAAGACCGCAAGGCCTTACTTGTGATGTTGGAGCTTATGAATTTGGAGGAGTTTCGAGTACCCCTACCCCTACCCCTACTCCTACACCACCTACACCTACACCTACACCTACACCTACACCAGTATCTGGCCCCGCAATTTCCTTGTTGGGTGTTTCTAATATAACTACTTCCTCGGCCTTAATATCATGGAAAACGGATATACTTTCTCAAAGCATTATTTACTACTGCAATGCGCCAAAAAATTGTTCTAATGCTGGTCCGGAGAATACCATACCCACTTTATTGATATATAATTTCCCCATGATTAATCTTCATGCTTGCACTGTCTACTATTATCAAATCCAATCCAGAAATGGATCAAGCAAAACATTGTCGCCTTGGAATAATTTCACCACTCTTGGCTGTTCTGCTGTCGTAAATTCTTTTAATGCAGATACCATACCCCATACTCAGGGTGGTCTAATTGAATTGGGCAGTTCAGGAAAAAAAATAATTCTTAATGTGCCAAGCAATTATTCATCTTCAGATTCTACTTTCCAAATCAAGGAGATTGATGAATCATTCTTCCGATTTAATTCAGGTCCGGCTCAAAAAATAAGAGTTTCATCGCAGGTCTATGAGTTAAAATCAATCAACGAACAAAATGTCGTAGAGTCATCATTTGCTAATCCTGTTTTCATAACTTTTGAATATAATCCGGCATCATTACCTCAAAACATAGATTTGACAACCCTTAAGATATATAGACATGACGGCACTAACTGGCAGTCTTTGATTGACTGTGTATCAGATATTCAAAATTATACTGTTACATGCAAAACCACTCAATTCTCCTCGTTTGCTTTGTTTGGTGATATTCAAATTATACCCACGCCTACTCCTACTCCTACCCCTACTCCTACACCACCGCCAAGTCCTACGCCGCAACCATCTTCCGGAGGAGGTGGAGGTGGAGGAATTGCTTATTTTCCGACTCCATCCTCGACTCCGGCAACTACTCCCACAATTACACCAATTTCCGGAACGCCTTCTGGGCCCACTGTCTCATCAGGCCAAACTCAGCTGTCTCAGTCCGCTCAATCAAGCGTTGTGGCTCCTCGTCTGGTTAGATTTCTTAATGACCCCCGTGTCTATATTCTGGTTAGCAATCAGCTTAAATGGATACCAAGTCCGGAAGCGTTTAATTTATTAAAATTAGACTGGAAAAAAATAGAAATCAGGCCTTCATCAGAAACTGCGCGTTACACAAGAACTAAACTAGTCAGAGCCGAAGGCGATACTAAGGTTTACTATATAACCGAGACCGGATTTAAGCGTTGGATACCGACGGAACAGATCTTTCTGTCTTATGAAAACAAATTCAGCGACGTCGTTATTGTAAAATCAATTGAAACATCATCAATACCAGACTCAATTCTAATCAGATTAGTTGGCGATCCCAAGGTCTATAAACTAGAAAACGGCATTAAGCGCTGGATAACCACAGCCGAAATATTTCAAAGAAACGGGTTTAAGTGGGAGTATATTGCCCCTGTCAACAAGTCCGAAATTGATCACTATCCTGATGGTCAGACGATAAATTAGGCCTGGTTTAATTTTTGTGCTACATTCTTACCATGCGATTGAGCATAAAAGAAAAAGCCGGCATAGTTGACACCTCCAGAATATTTGAGGGCTTGCACTTGGGGGAAGAGTTTATAAGAAATATGGCTGGCAATGAAAATAAGAAAAATATAGCCTCCGAAACCTTAGAAGAAGGAGAGAGGCATATTAGAATCTGCACAGAATGTCGACATAAATTTGAACTCTTTAAACAAGAACCCAAAGAACAAGATCTGCCGTTTTAAACGCAGATTATGTACAGCTGATTTTAGCCGGTTTTTTTGTTGTCAGCTATTTCAATAATCTACAACTCAGGATTAGGCATAGGTTATAGATTAAGAGTAGACAGGAAAAAACAAGGGCATAAAGATTTTTATGAAAAATATTAGAAATTTCGTTATCGTGGCCCATGTTGATCACGGAAAATCCACATTGGCGGATAGGTTTTTAGAATTGACCGGGACGGTAGAAAAAAGAAAAATGCATGAGCAATATTTGGACACGATGGAACTGGAAAGAGAAAGGGGGATTACCATAAAACTTCAACCCGTTAGAATGCGCTATCGCGCTTCTAACGGGTCAGGGCCGGAATATATTTTAAACTTGATAGATACTCCGGGACATGTGGATTTTTCTTATGAAGTGTCGCGTTCTTTGGCCGCCGTTGAGGGGGCGATATTGCTTGTTGACGCTTCTAAGGGGGTCCAAGCCCAAACCTTGGCGAATCTGCATTTAGCCCAACAACAGGGCCTGAAAATAATTCCCGTTTTAAACAAGATAGATTTGCCTAACGCAAGAACCAAACAGGTCAAAGAAGAACTTGCATATCTCTTGGCCATTAAACCCGAAGATGTTTTGGAGGTTTCCGCCAAGAATGGAACCAATGTGGAAAAAGTTCTGGAAAGAATCATTACAGAAGTTGAACCTCCGAAGGAGGTTCAACTTCTAAACATTTTGAAAGCTTTGATTTTTGATTCCACATTTGATGCTTACAAAGGCGTCATTGCTTATATCAGAGTGTTTGAAGGTTCAATAAAAAAGGGAGATAAAATAATGGCCTTTGCGACTAAAGCGAAAGCCGATGTTCTGGAAGCGGGCTATTTCTCGCCCAATCTTATCGCCTCAGATGACGGCATGTCATCGGGAGAGATTGGTTATATTGCGACCGGATTAAAAGACCCAGGACAAATAAGGGTAGGAGATACTATTACAAATCTAAAGCCAAACGAAGGTTTCAAGCCGTTACCGGGATACAAAGAACCGCGGCCGATGGTTTTTGCCAGTTTCTTTCCGGAAAAAAATGAGGACTATGACATTTTGAAAGATGCTTTAGGAAAACTGAAACTGACCGACGCTTCTTTGGTTTACGAACCGGAATCATCAGACGGATTAGGTAGAGGATTTCGTTTAGGGTTTCTAGGTATGCTTCATGTCGAGATAATTTCCGAACGCCTGAAGAGAGAATTCGGACTCTCGTTGATAATTTCTTCTCCTTCCGTAGAATATGCCGTGAAAATGCAGAATGGCGAAGAATTAAAAATACGCTCGGCCTCAATGCTTCCTAATTTTTCCGGAATAGTGGCAATTGCCGAGCCAATAGTTGATCTTGAAGTGCTTACCCCGACTGTTTATGTGGGCAGTATTATGGAATTGATGTCCGCTGTCAGGAATGTGTATAATGGAACGGATTATTTAGGCAAAGAAACTGCGCTTTTGAAATATGAAATGCCTTTGGCCGAGGTCATAACCGACTTTTATGACAAACTTAAGAGCGTTTCTTCCGGCTATGCTTCAATGAGCTATGAGTCAAAAGGCATGCAGGAAGGAGATTTGGTCCGGCTTGATATTTTGATAGCTAAGGATATGGTGGAGCCATTTTCAAGGATAGTTCCGAAAGAAAAGGCCTATCAGGAAGGCCGGGCCATGGTTACGAAATTAAAAGAAGTGGTGCCGTCACAGATGTTTGAGGTCTCTATTCAGGCGGCGATAGGCGGCAAGGTCATTGCCGCCGAGTCGATCCGGGCAAAACGAAAAGATGTTACCCAGCATATGTACGGAGGAGACATAACCCGCAGGATGAAGTTGTGGAAGAAACAAAAACGGGGCAAAGCCCGCATGAAAGAAACCGGCCGGGTCAATCTGGGCCAGGACGTTTTTCTCAAGATGCTGAAGCGGTAGCTAATATACATAGGAGTTTCCTATGTATATTAGCGAATGATGGGGCGGAGCTTGGCCTGTATGGCCGAGAAGTTTTTGCTATACTTAATAAAATGCCGGAATGAGGAGAAATCCGACCATTGATATGGTAACTAACAGCGAGATAAGTATCCAGATAATTCTAATTGTTTTTCTGTTTAGCATGATCACATAATAACATGATGTTCTTTAACTCCAAAATATTTACCGCCTTAATCGCTGTTCTTGTTTTGTGGCTTACCCTTTCTTCGATTAATCTTAATTCACAAAGGAGTGTGGTTGATAAGGATGTGAGAAATGCCGAAGTCAAGATAAGGGAAGTCCAAGATGATACCGACTATCTCAATAAATTTTTGGTTTACTTTCAAACCCCCGCTTTCCTTGAAAAAGAAGCCCGTTTAAAGTTAAATTATAAAGCCCAAGGAGAGGAAGTGGTTTTTGTGTACAAAGACAAGAACCAGAAAAGGGAGTCCGATTCATTAAGCTTTGAAGGGTTACTGGCAAAAATGCCAAATTACAAAAAGTGGTTTTTGTATTTACTGGGTTATTAATAGCAATGTGGGTTGACATAGCCAGAGGGATTTGATAAACTAAAATAGTAATAATTAATAGCCATACTTTTATGAGTATTTCATTTCGTCGTTCAAGTAAGTTTGTGGCGATGGCGGTTTTGCTGTTCGTCGGTGTATTCGCGACAATCGCGTACGCCAGTCATTCGTGGGGCGGATACCATTGGGCGCGTACTGCCAGCCCATTCACTTTAAAGCTTGGTGATAATGTTTCAGCGGTCTGGGACGGTCACCTTGCTACTGCTTCGGGCGATTGGACCGAGTCTTTGGTGTTAGATACCACAATCGTTGCCGGTCAATCCAAAGGGAATTGTCGGCCCACAAAGGGGCGGGTAGAAGTTTGCGATAAAGCCTATGGCTACAACGGATGGTTGGGCATCGCTTCAATATGGATCAGTGGCAGTCATATAACACAAGGGACGGTAAAGGTTAATGATACCTACTTTAATAACTCACCATATAATACTTCGGCATGGAGACAATTCGTCATGTGTCAAGAGGTTGGACATACACTCGGTCTAGACCATCAGGACACGAATTTCACCGACGTCAATCTCGGTACTTGTATGGACTACACGAACGATCCGGACGGCACAATCAATGGTCAGCTTAGTAATCTACACCCGAACGCGCACGATTATAACGAGCTTGGGCTAATTTACTCTCACTTTGACAACAAAACGACGGTTGGTGGTCAAACGGTTTCTCAACCACGCGACAATGGTAATGCCGAGGATGTCGAGGAACATGGTCGGTTCCTTCGTAAGGACGGAAATGGCAGAACCTCACTCTTTGAGAAGGATCTCGGCAAAGGCGAAAAGCTGTTTACTTTCATTCTTTGGGCCGAGTAACAGTATTGAAAATACCGGCACAAAACCTCCATTTTTGGAGGTTTTGTGTTATACTAAAATTTGCATGAATAAAAAAACACGTATTATGTTTGGGATTATTCTTGGGATTATTAGCACAATCATTGTGAAGGCTGTTTTACTTCAAAAAATCACCAAGCAGCCCAATACTGCCATAGAACCGACAGGACTTATTGTGGGTAAAAATGCGATTTACATAGCAGAGCAGTTGCCTTCGCAGGTCGTGTCTGTATCCTTGGTGATTCTGGCCAATCCTGGTTTTGTGGTTATCCACGAAGATACTGCTGGCGCGCCGGGCCAGATTTTAGGTCAAAGCTCTATGCTTGGTGCGGGCGAAACAAAAAATCTTGCGCCGATTGCGATCTCCCGTTCGACAAAAAACGGCGAGACGCTTTTCGTCACGCTTCACTTTGACGACGGAGACGGTGCATTTGACGCGACCAAAGACAAATCCGCACTTGACTCGGTTTCGGGCGAGCCAGTAATGATGATTACTGTCGTTAGTAAAGATGCCTCCGAACCGGGGATAATCAACCCATAATCTGCCGTATCCTGAATATGATGTGAACGTCAAATGATGTACAGAATCCGGATGAAGTGCGGGTGTAGTACAGTGGCAGTACATCTGCTTCCCAAGCAGAGGACGGGAGTTCGATCCTCCTCACCCGCTCAAAAGTGTGTTATAATATTAAATTGTAAAATGCCGGAGTAGCTCAGCGGTAGAGCAATCGCTTCGTAAGCGATAGGCCGTGGGTTCAAGTCCCACCTCCGGCTCCAAATAAAATAGAGTCCTAAACGGACTCTATGCCAACAATCTTTCTAACTTCTTCTCCTTCCAAAACTTCTCTTTCTATCAACGCCGCGGCTATGCGTTCAACGGATTCTTTGTGTTTTGTGATAGCCGCCCAGGCTGTTTTAAGGGCTCTATCGACCAGCGACTTTATTGCTATGTCTATTTGCTGTGCCGTTGCTTCAGAGCAGTTATATGATTTTTCAGTGAGTTGTTTGCCTAAGAACGGGTTTTCTGCCTTGGATACGAAGCTTAAGGGGCCGAGTTCGGACATTCCCCACTCGCAGACCATCTGATAAGCGGTCTCGGTCGCTCTTTCAATATCATTTTTCGCGCCGGTTGTCTGCTGGTTCAGGATGATCTCTTCGGCGCATCGTCCGCCCATTAATATGGCCAGTTGGCTCTCCAAGTATTCTTTGGAATAGTTATGCCTGTCTTCCGCCGGAAGCTGTTGAGTCAGACCCAGGGCCATGCCCCTTGGTATTACAGTCACTTTATGGAGCGGATCGGCCTTAGGCACCAACAGGGAAACCAACGCGTGGCCGGCTTCATGAACGGCGGTTGTTCTTTTTTCCTCGTCTGAAATAACAAGTGTTTTGCGTTCGCTTCCCATTATTATTTTATCTTTGGCAAACTCAAAGTCCTGCTGGGCAACTGCTGGTCTGCCGTATCTTGCGGCATTAAGGGCCGCTTCGTTGACCAAATTAGCCAGATCGGCGCCGCAGAACCCAGATGTTCCTTTGGCTATGTCGGACAGATTTATTCCTTCAGTCAAAGGAACATTTTTTGTATGAATCTTAAGAATATTTTCCCGGCCTTTTACGTCGGGTCTGTTGACCACAACTCTTCGGTCAAAACGCCCCGGTCTTAGAAGCGCCGGATCCAGTATGTCAGGACGGTTTGTCGCGGCAATAATGATGACGCCTTCGTTGCCTGCAAATCCATCCATTTCCACCAACAACTGGTTCAACGTTTGCTCCCTTTCGTCGTGTCCTCCGCCAAAGCCTGTGCCTCTGTGTCGGCCGACGGCGTCTATTTCGTCTATGAATATAATGCAGGGGGCGTTCTTCTTGCCTTGCTCAAAAAGGTCCCTTACTCTTGATGCGCCCACGCCGACGAACATCTCTACGAAGTCAGAACCGGATATGAAAAAGAACGGCACATTCGCCTCGCCGGCGACCGCTCTTGCTAAGAGTGTTTTGCCGGACCCGGGCGGACCCACAAGCAGAACGCCCTTTGGTAGACGTCCGCCTAATTTCTGAAATTTTGCGGGTTCCTTAAGGAATTCAACCGTCTCTTGTAGTTCTGATTTTGCTTCTTCAACGCCCGCGACGTCATTGAACGTTGCCTTCTTTTCACTTGGAACAAGTTTGGCTTTGGACTTACCGAATGACATGGCACCTCCTCCGCCTCCCTGCATACGGTTCATATAAAATATCCAAAATCCAACAAGAAGCAACATGGGCCCCCAAGAAAATAGCATACTTATCCACGGGCTAACTGTCGCCTCTTCAGCCTTGACTCTTACACCTCTTCCTATTAGTTGATTAGCGAGTCCTTCATATTGGTTTGGCGCATATGTTTGAAATTGACTGCCTGAAGTCGTTTGGCCCGAGATTCTATTTCCAGTAATGATCACACTAATAATCTGACCTTCATTCGCTTGACGGATGAATTCGCTGAAACCAATTTCTTGACCGTATTGCGAAGGAGTACCCCAAATAAACAAAAAGGAAATAACCAGTAAGCCTAAAAATATCCAGCCAAATCTTTTGAAGGTCGAGTTATTTTTCATAGAACTACCTATTTATCAAGGATCAAACCTATAAAGACTTAACCATAATTATTTGAAAAAGCCAAGTGCAACTGTTATAATAGCATCAGACAATATGGTGGACTATGAGCATAACAAGGCTCTTTTATATGTGTATTCAGGAGCCGGAGGCGTGGATGCCCAGGACTGGGCGTCAATGCTTTTAAGAATGTACCAGCGATATGCCCAGAACAAGGGTTGGGGATTTATTATTCTTAACGAATCCTTTGGGGAACAGAAAGGCATCAAGAACGCGGTTTGTGAAATAACCGGCGAGAATACATACGATACTTTGAAGGGGGAGTCGGGTGTTCACCGTCTCGTAAGAATTTCTCCGTTTTCAGCCAAAGGTTTGCGCCACACTTCGTTTGTCCTGATCGAAGTTTTGCCGGAAATAATAAGCAAGGATCTGAAAATAAACCCGAATGATTTGAGAATAGACACTTTCCGCTCATCGGGACCGGGCGGACAGAACGTGAACAAATTGGAAACCGCTGTAAGAATCACCCATATTCCCACCGGAATTGCGGTTGCTGTCCAGTCAGAAAGGTCTCAAGGCCAGAATAAAGAAAAAGCCATGCAGGTGCTTATCTCCCGTCTTACTCAGAAAATGGAGGAAGCCAAGATAAAAGAACTTTCGGAATTGAAATCCGAAAGGCGCGAAATAGAGTGGGGAAGCCAGATCAGGTCTTATGTTCTGAATCCATATCAGATGGTTAAAGATCATAGAACCGGAACTAAGTCATCCCAGCCGGATCGAGTTCTCGATGGAGAACTCGACAAGTTCATCAAGTCAGAAAGTTCATAATGTTCGTAAAGTTCAACTTTAAGGACTTTATAGCTTTATAAACTTTTAACCGCAGTGATAGAGTTCAAAGATGTTTCTACAATTTATGATAATGACGAGAGTATAGAGATATTGAACGGGGTAAATTTGCATATTAAAGACGGAGAATTTATTTCCATTATCGGACCGGCCGGAGCCGGCAAATCAACCTTGCTTCGTCTTCTGACCCGTGAGATATTACCGCATAAAGGTGAGGTTATTCTTGACGGAGTTAATTTAGCCGATATTCCTTCTAAAGCAATTCCTCTTCTTCGCAGGAAGATCGGGACTGTGTATCAGGATTTCAAACTTCTTTCCGCCAAAACCGCATTTGAGAACGTGGCTTTTGCCATGGAAGTATGCGGAGCCGACAGGGGAGAGATAGAAGATGATGTCCCCAAGATATTGGGCATAGTCGGTTTGAGCGACAAGCTCAAAAGTTTCCCCCACCAGCTGTCAGGCGGAGAAAAACAGCGTTTAGCCATTGCCAGGGCCTTGATACACCGGCCGAGGATTATATTAGCTGATGAGCCGACAGGAAATCTGGATTTGGTAAATAGCTATGACGTGGTAAAATTATTGATGAAGATAAACGAATTGGGCACGACGGTTATTTTGGCCACCCATAACCGAGAAGTGGTCAATGCTATCGGGAAGCGTGTTATAAGTATAGAAAAGGGCAAAATAGTCCGCGATCAAGTCGAAAACGGTAAATACGTAATATAAAATGGAGGACTTAAAAGCAACAACAAAAAGGGTTTTTAATGTAGGCTGGACCAATTTTAAGCGTAATACTTATTTGAGCATGGGTACTACGGGGGTCATGGTCTTGGTTCTGTTTTTGTTTTCCGGATTGATGTCTTTGAATTATCTTACGTCGCAGATAGTATCAAGTTTGGAGGAAAAGGTTGATGTCAGCGTTTATTTCAAAAATGATGCATCTGAAGAGGAAATAAGCAAAGTCAAAAGCGATCTCGAATTGCTTGGCGTAATCAAAAATGTTGAATACGTTTCTAAGGACAAAGCGCTGGATGAATTCAAACAGAGACATGCGGGAGATACTTTGGTTCAAGACTCTTTGGCGGAACTGGATGATAATCCTTTGCAGGCATCTTTGAACGTCAAAGCGGACGATTCTTCCCAGTATGCTTCTATTGTTACTTTTCTTGAGGGTAATAAGTTTAGAAGTTTGGTGGACAAGATAAATTTCTATGAGAATGAACAGGTTATTGCAAGAGTTCAGGCAATTTCGGGCGGACTCCAGAATTGGGGATTTTTGTTCACGATGGCTTTGGCGGCCATTGCTATTCTGGTAACTTTCAATACTATCCGCCTTACGATTTACAGCCAAAAGCAGGAGATAGAGATAATGCGGCTGGTAGGCGGTTCCAACTGGCACATTAAAGCGCCGTATCTTGTTGAGGGGGGAATGTATGGGGCTTTGGCGGCGGCAGTTGTGGCGGTGCTATTTTATCCGGTGGCATACTTCATTTCACCAAAAATTGAGTCCTTGATGCCCGGCGTGAGCTTGATAGGGTATTTCGCCTCCAACATTATTCAATTCATTTCACTCCTTTTCTTTATTGGTATTCTGCTCGGCGTGACCTCGAGCTTTGTGGCGATAAGGAGGTTTTTGAAGATTTAACTTAAGGTCCTTGACTTAATTTATTAACCTTGCTATTCTCTGGACAGTTTCTTTATTTTAAATACTCTGGGGTTGCTATGTTTGAGGACAGAAAGAAACAACTGATTGGCAGAACGGTTGTTGATTATAAAGAGTCGAATGCCGGGGTAGTGTTGATACTGGATAGCGGCGAGGAGATATGTATTGCCGTTGACTTAGAAGGCGGTCTCGGAGCTGATAACGGGTGGTATCTGTGGGGCGTGCTAAGATTTAACGGCCAGCAGATAGCCAGAGTATAGAATACGAGATTAATAAGGCGTTGATAAAACGCTTTTTTTGTTGTAGAATAGGCACATTGCCGGGTGGTGTAATTGGTAACACGCATGGCTCTGGACCATGAGACCCTAGGTTCGATCCCTAGCCCGGCAGCTACGTTGAGACAGGTTCGGTTTCCGAGGAGCATCTTAGTCTATATTATTTATGAACCCATTTGAATTAAAATTAATACCCCAAAAACCGGCTGAAAAAAAGCTGGAATTAAGCGCGGATGAGCTCAAGAAAACAATAGAACTAAAAGGAAAAAGCGGAGAGGATGCAACTGCAGAAAAAATTGAATTGATTGAGAAGATAAATAAGATTGAATATTCTCCAGAAGAAAAAGAAGCTTTTGATAATTGGAAAAACGAAATTCCGCCAAATTCTAAAGAACGGCCAATACAGATTAATGGTTCTCAGGAAGTTATGGCTTTTTTGCCGGAAGTTTCGAATTATACAGAAGAACGGGTTAATTTATTTTTCTCTTTACCCGATGGTTTTCTCGAGGACGATCTAGATAGAATTTTTAAATTGTTTTCTAAAACAAATCCAAATTTTGAAATTTCCATCACTCAACATGCCGAGGGCTTGATATCAGTAGGGATAGGAGACAAAGACAGAAATAAAAGCACGAATTTGGATGGCCGTTATTACGGCCATTATCACCCAACCGGTAATTTTGTTTTGGAAAAACCGGAAGAATTACCGCATAGCTTTTTACTTGGTCTTTTGCCTAGCCCGGGAGATATTAGGGGCTTTCTAAAACATCCAGATGCAGTAAAAGAGGGAACGAGGATTTATTCTAAAAATGGATATGTTCTAATTGCTCCTCGTGGTAAATTTGATAATCCGGATGAAATAGTTGAAGAATACAAACGAATGTATTTTGATTTGTTTTTGGGAGCTAATAAATTTGGTTTTCAATCTGACGAAGACGTTGCCAGATATGTTCAAGAGCATTTCCAGATGGATTTACAATTCGAGACCTACTAAAAGCTCTCCGAAAAAGTCGCTCAAAAACCCTTACAATACTTATATATAACCGGTTCTAAACCGGAGATGCCAGCAAAATTTCAAAATGAAAAAACTTAAAATTTTTCTTTATCATCTGCTGGTCTTTGTTCTCGGTTCAGCCGGTATTATCGTTTATGTTTTTAATCGTTTAGCTTTTCCTTCAAGCGGGGCGGGCCTGGGCGGGATAATCGTAATGCCGGCAATCATCCTCGTTTACGCAGTCGTTTTAGGGGTTTTGTGTGTTATTTCGCTGATTATTTGGCTTTTAGCCGCGCATTTCCGTAACCGGAATAAATAAATTTGTCATAAAAAACACCCGCAGTAATTGGCGGATTTTTTATACTCATCCAACCAAATTTACCTAAAATAGTGACCGGAAATGACTGGAAAATACCAGAGTTACAAAAAAAATATTAAGGTTATTTTTCAGAGTATCTCCAAAATAGGATAGATAACCTCTCAAAACAGTAATTTAAGCCGAACCTCAAATAATGGCTGTGGATAAGGGCATTTTCAAGGTCTACTGAACTATGCTAATGTATTAGTAGTAAATAAGTAGCGTGGTTCATATGAAAAAAAATAATCCCAAAGATTTTGCAATCGAGCTCCGGAAAGGGGGATATTCGTATTCAGAAATCAAGAAATTTTGCCCGGTTTCGAAATCAACTCTTTCTTACTGGTTCCGTGACATAAAATTGTCGGAACCCCAACTAAAAAGATTGAAAAAAAAGAGAATTGAAGGAGCTCAAAAAGGCACAAGGGTAAAAATTTTAAAAACAGCAAAAGCAATCGAGGAAATACAAAGATCATCGGCCAAAGATATCGGCAACATTTCAAAAAGAGAATTATGGTTGATGGGAGTTGTATTATATTGGCGAGAACGACTCTTGAACAAGAATGACAACGACCTTAAAAAAGGAATTCGTTTCACAAGTTCCGATCCGCATCTAATAAAATTATTTCTGAAGTGGCTTAGCGACGTCGGGGGGATCAAGAACGGGGAAATTAGTTTTGACATTTATATCGAAAAAAACAATAGAAACTTGCTCAACGAAACTGTTGATTACTGGGCTGATATAACCGGATTTTCAAAAAACAACTTTCCCCGTTATTATGTCTTAAAAAAATCAAAACGTAGTCTTTTGAGAATTAGGGTTAAAGCAAGTTCCATGCTGGCCAGGCAAATATCCGGTTGGGTAAACGGCATCTCAAAATACTGCTAAGATTATTAAACAATTATAAACATTAATAAATTACCTTGATAAAGTATAGTTCCATCTGGGCTAAAGGATAATAAAAAATGAGGTATTGAAATAAAATTTTGTATATATTACAATGTATAGTATGAATAAATTTACATGGGCAATTTTGGGAGTAGTAGTGGTCGCGGTTTTGTATTCGTGGTCTTTGTATAACGGACTGGTCAAGGGAAACGAAAGCATTAACGGCCAATGGGCTCAAGTCCAGACCCAGTATCAAAGACGGTTTGATTTGATACCAAACTTGGTCAATTCAGTGAAAGGTATTATGGCGCAGGAACAAAAAGTGTTCGGTGATTTGGCCGATGCCAGAACTCGTTATTCCGGAGCCGCTAACGTAGACGATAAAGTCAAAGCCGCAAATGACATAGAAAATTCTCTTGGTCGGTTGCTTGTTGTTATGGAAAACTATCCCCAGCTTCGTTCTTCGGAAACCGTTCTGACTTTAATGGCTCAACTTGAAGGCACGGAAAACCGGATAAGCGTTGAAAGAAGCAGATTCAATGATACGGTAAGGACTTTCAATACAAAAATAAAAAGATTTCCGGCGAATGTTTTTGCTCGTCTCTATGGGTTTAACGAAAAGTCATATTTTGAATCTCAAGCCGGAGCAGAAAAAGTTCCCGGAGTTAATTTTTAGTCATTCTTGAATTTCTATTTATAGTATGTTTCGTGTGCTTAAAATTTTAAGCGGTCTCTTTCTTTTAATTCCTTTTGCCGTTCTTGCCTACCAAAATCCCGACATACCAACCAGTTTCGTGAATGACTTTGCGGGAATGCTTGTGGCGGAGCAAAGGCAATCGTTAGAAACAAAAATCAAGAGTTTTGAAAAAGATACCGGCAATGAACTATCGGTGGTTACTGTATCAAATCTCGGCGGAGATACTATTGAGAATTTTGCGGTAAAACTTTTCGAGGACTGGGGGATCGGAAAAAATAAAAAAGACAATGGCGTTCTGCTTCTTATCTCCCGCGATGACCGGCAGTTCAGAATAGAGGTTGGATATGGTCTGGAAGGAGCTCTGACTGACGCCCAGAGTTTTTGGATAATACGAAATGTTTTGAAACCCGCTTTTCAAAAAAGGGATTATTATGGAGGCATCAACGGCGGAGTGGACAGTATTATTTCAATAACAAAAGGAGAGTTTGCGCCGGATACAAATTCAACCGGCAACAGTAAGTTCAATATTGATTCTGTTTTCTTTCTGCTTTGGGTGTCGTGGATATTTTTTGTGTGGATGGGAAGTATCTTGGCTCGTTCCAAATCCTGGTGGGGCGGAGGAATTGTTGCTGCAGTCATTGCTTTTGTTGTCGGTCTCGGATTTACTTTAGTTTTCGGTTTTGTTTCAGCTTTGATTTTGATACCTTTGGGTCTTTGGCTTGACCGTGTTGTTTCTAGAAAATATGCCATTGCGAAAGAAACAGGTCAGCCATTGCCTTGGTGGTTCGGAGGCCGCCGGGGCGGCGGTTCGGGCTTCGGCGGCGGAGGATTTGGAGGTTTTGGCGGCGGCCGCTCCGGAGGCGGTGGTTCTTCTGGAAGTTGGTAATTTTTTTATCAACATATTGGTTGATTTGGTTCAGTGCTATCATGGTTTGATGAACAGAGAAAAATTTATCATAATCTTACTTTTGGTTTTCAGCGCTTTTGCGATTTACTATTTAGATTATTGGGGCGGTGATATTAAAGCCGGCATGTGGGCCGTTGGTGAAAAGGAATTTTCTGAACCCAAAAATGTCGTCTGGCGCGGAGAGATTATTTCAACCATGGCCGGCGGTTCATGTATGGGAATGTATGGAGAATTTGATAATTATCACTGGGCCGTGGTTTGTCTTCCTGATACGAATTCCAATGAATTGTGGAAATTTGAAGGAGTGGTTACAGTTACCGGAAAATGGCTCGGCATTACCTGTGCTTATAAAAATACCATCTTCGGTGAATGCGTTCCTGACGTAAGTATAGAAAATATTAGACAATAAATTTTATATCTGCTATAACACACTCAAGTCCTTTTAAATTAACGAGAGGATTGTTTTGGATAATCTAAAAATAGTATTCCTTCTCCATTTTTACCAGCCCTGGTGGCAGTTTCCGTCCGTGTTGCATAAAATAGTAAATCAATGCTACAGGCCAATACTGGAACTCGTAAACAGTTCCGATAGATTTTGTTTTACGGCCAACGTAAATCTTTCTCTGCTCAAACTTCTTGATAACAGTTTTTCGGATGTTGTTCTTAGTTTTCGGGAAGCAACCGAAAAATTGAAAATTGAATTAATGGGTTCTCCGGCTCAACATCCGATATTGCCGTTAATCCCTGAATTTATACAGAGAGCTCAGATACAAAAAGACAGAGAAGATAAAGAAAAAAAGTTTGGTCTTAAACAAAACTGTAGGGGATTTTATTTGCCGGAGATGGCTTTTTCCAGAAATGATGTCGGGTTAATAAAAGAATTCGGATACAGGTGGTCGGTAATGGATGACGAACCGTTCAGGGCGATACATGGCTCTGTTCCTTTTGACGGCATAATTATTTTGAACGGCTTCAAGGTGTATATGCGCTCAAGTTTGTGGAGCAACCTGATTTCATCCGGAAATTTCTCTTTCGGCGACATCAAGGCGCGGATGGAGTATGAAATTCCTTCCTGGACCAAAAACGTCCCCGCATACATTATTATAGCGATGGACGCAGAAACATTTGGTCATCATGACCAACCTCGTGGAGCGCGACTTATGGAAAGATTTTTAAAACCAATGCTTTGGGAGTGGGGAAATGAAGGAAGAATTGTTCCCATTGAATCACTTGAACAGAATTTTCCATGGCGGAGCATATCCTATCTGCCCGACGGCTCGTGGTCTACCTCGGCTGACGATATCAGAAAAAATGATCCGTATCCCTTGTGGAACTCAAGATTCAACAGGTATCATTCCATGCTTTGGGAGCTGACCAACATTGCGCTCAAATATTTTAAGGATTGCGAAGAGGATTGCCTGAAAATGACCTCCTCCTGTCATTGGTGGTGGATTTCGGGACGGCCACATTGGGAGCCCGAATTTATGAAGCTCGGAGCCAGGAAAGCGGTTGAGATCATAAGAAATTATGGAACTTCAAGTGAGCGGAAAATTGGCGAGAAATTGTATAAAGAACTGAAAGAACTCCACTGATTTTGATAATAAAAATCCCCGTTAGGGGGATTTTGTTTTTATAAATTCCATGGCGGCAATAGGATTGTCCGTCATTATTCCGTCTACGCCAAGATCGGTAAAATATTCAAAACCTTCTTTGTTGTTAACTATTCCGCCTATAACTTTTACTCCCATATCCTGCACCTGTTTTATTTGGCGTTTCAAATTTACGAATCTCAATAAAAATATTTTAAAGAACCAGATGCTTAATTTTGACTCAGGTAGCCAGCCGAAAGATATGGCCTCGGGATTATATTTGCGGACCAATGCGGGCAGATAAAAAGGAAGAGTGGCAATGATATGGATTCTAATTTTAGGATTTTGAGCCCGGGCTTTTGAGATAAGATTTGCCGATATTTCGAGTCCCAGAAAAGGAATTCGCAATTGATAAACAGTGAGATAAATCCTGTCCTCTAATCCATATTCGGCGATCTTTTGGACTATTACCCCCATTAGTTTTTCGTTGTTTTCTTTCGGTTCGAGAAAACAGAAAAGATTAGGATGGGTCGAAAGAAATATCAGAAAGTTGTCTAAACACAGGACTTTAATTTTTGGTCTGAACTTAAAGTGGCTCCACTTAATGTTGCTTGGATCGTCTGGATATTTCGGATTCGGATGGTGAATTATTGGTTGTTGTGAGCCGTCTTTGTTGGGAGCCGTGAAGCAAATATCGGTTTCTATCCCGTGAATACCCAATTTGGAGACCTCCAGGAAATCAAGAAGAGTATTTCCCGGAAGGCTGGGAACTAACCTTCCTCGGTGAGCCCAGATTTCTATTTCCACGGACTATCCGCTCCAAGTAAAAGAACTTATCGCAATTAAAACACAACCGCCTTAACTTTACAATTAGTTATGAACATTTGAGCTTTGTGTTCGTTTTTATTTATATTATAATGAGATTGATGAAAAATATTTGGGAATTTATCGGTAAACATATTGATTTTCACTTTGTTTTGGCACTTATCGCTATTTTAGGAACTGCCGGATCTTTATATTTGCAATTCAACGAGGCCAATACCGAATTTGACACCCTCAATGCTTCAATGTATTCGGTAGTCAAAAATCAGGGTAATGACCCGAGAGAAAGCGCATCGCTCAACTACGAGCTTGATGAACTGGAAAAATCGTTAGACGCCTTAAATTTAAACTAAAAATAGCATACATTTATAACATATGAGTAAATACATTATTTCTTCAGTATTAGTCGGTGTTTTGTCGGTCGGTTATTTGGCTTTGGCTGAAGAGGGTACGAACAGGCCAAGTCCGTCAATTCCGCCTAAGCCCAGCATAAGGGTCAAGGCGCAGGAGCAGAAAGATGAGCTTCGGCAGAATATCAAAGATGCCAAAATACAGGTAAAGACCGAGATCAAAGACGCAAAAGAACGGCTTAAAGAAGCTGCGGAAGCCACGAAGGAAGATATCAAAAAACGCAGAGAAGAGTTTAAGGACACGGTCAAAATAAAAAGAGAGGCGTTGAAGGATGAAATAAAAACCAAAAGAGAAGAATTAAAAACGCGCCTGGAAAAAATAAAAGACGAGCGTAAAAAAGAAACCGTGGAAAGAATAGACCAACGGATGGACGCCCTGAACGAAAAAATGATGCAGCATTTTTCTAATGTGCTGGATAAGCTTGAAGAAATGTTAATTAGAATTGGCGAGAGAGCCGACAGGGCGTCCGTTGAAAGAGGGCTTGACGTTTCGGCTGTCCGTTCGGCGATAGATAAAGCCAATACCGCCATCGCTTCAGCCCGCTTGGCCATAGAAGTCCAGTCAGGAAAGACATATACCATCAAAATTACAATCGAAAGCGCCTTAAAAACAGATGTTGGAAAGGCCCGCCAAGCTCTTAATGCCGATTTAGCCAAAGTCAGAGACGCGGTCAAAGCCGCCCATTCAGCGGTTAAAGACGCGGCAGTGGCGCTGGCCCAGCTTGTTATTAAACCCAAAGTTTCGCCTTTGCCATCAGTATTGCCTTTGGTTTCACCCAGCCCAACCCCGGCTCAATAATATTAATTAAATCCCGTTAGAAGTGAACCCTATCGGGAATAAAGAATATTAAATATTAAATTAAATGGAAAACACACAAAACAATATGGCGAGTTATCCTTCGGGAGACAACAAAAAAACCGTCTTGATTACCGTCGTAGCCGGATTAATAGTGTTGGGCGCTTTGGTGTGGTGGTTGAGGGGAGCGTCAACTCCGCAACAAGCTCAAACAAGCCCTACGCCTGACGCCGAAGCCGCCGCAATTAATCAAGATATAGGCAATATTAATGTGGGGGACTTGAACGCAGAGTTTGAGGCGATAGATACAGACCTGCAGGGACTGTAAGTATTTCAAAAATAAAAATGATGAGGCGTCCCGCTTAGCGGGACGCCTTTTGTGTCGGACCGACTGACGGAGCGTCAGCCGATGAAGCCGTGGATTCTACACCAGGCCCACTTCGACTGCCAACTTGCCCGGCGGCTGGTATAGAAGTTATCGCCGCACTCGTGGCAGATGGGGTACATATGCTCTTCGTACTTAACGAAAAGAGCCAGCACCGGCATAGCGACGAAAACCGAGAACGCCAGGTAACCGAGGATTAGGTTCATCGGACACGCTCCTTTGACTACGTTTAAGATTATACACCTAAAACACCCAAAAGTCAAGGTTTTGCAGGTTTGGGAAAGGGGCTTTTGATATTATTAAAAACCTGATAATCTATAAAGAATGGTAACTAAGTTCAAAAAATCCCAAAAATCAGCGAGGCCGTCTTGGGACGAGTATTTTCTTGAAATAGCAAAAGTAGTTGCGAAGCGCTCTACTTGTGACCGGGCCAATGTCGGAGCAGTGATTGCGAAAAATAAAGTAATTTTGTCTACCGGATATAACGGCGCTCCGCGAGGGTTGGCTCATTGCGATGATGTTGGTCATGAGATGGTTGATGGGCATTGTATCAGGACGGCTCATGCCGAAACCAACGCGATTGCCCAAGCGGCCAAAAACGGAACTCCTATTGAAGGTGCTTCAATATATCTGACTATTTCGCCATGCTATGATTGTTTTAAAATGATGGTCAACGCGGGAATCAAAGAAGTGATATACGGCAACTTTTATATGTCCCGTTATGAGGCATCTAAAGCTGTTCTTGCTTTGGCAAAAAAGGCGGGGGTAAAAATAGTTGAATTCAAAAAAATATAGTAATATATTAATTGTATGACAGATCAAATGAATAAAAACTTACCTCGCGACGTTTTTCTTTATCTGTTGTCTATTGTTACCCTGATAGCCAGTGCTATCAGTTTTGGCGTTCTGGGTTTTCAGTATATAAATGTTTATTTCCCCGATCTTTTAAACGATTATTACTTCTCGCCCTCAAATTACTATGGGACAATCCGCCAGGCCTTGGCGACTCTGATAGTTATTTTCCCGGTATATGTCTGGGTTTCAAGATTTTTGAAAAAAGATATTGAAGAAAATCCGGAAAAGCGCGAATTGAAAATAAGAAAATGGCTTTTGTATTTAACGGTTTTTGTGGCGGCTTTAGTTATAATAGGGGACTTGGTTACTCTTATTAATACTTTTCTGAACGGAGAACTGACCGCGCGGTTTATTTTAAAAGTTTTAGCCATAATATTCATAGCCGGTTCTATATTTTCTCATTATTATTTTGAATTGCATGAATTAAAAACTAAGTCGAAGAAATGGCTTGACGGAATGAATATTTACTCTCGGGTCATAATTGCGGTTATTATAGCTGCGATCATATTTGGTTTCTTTGTGGCCGGTTCGCCCCAGAGTCAAAGAACAGTGAGATTTGACGAAAAGCGGGCGCAGGACCTTTTTTCTTTGCAGAGCCAGGCCGTTAATTATTGGCAGAAAAAGAACGAACTGCCCCAAAATCTGGATCAAATGGCAAACGATATTTTGGGCATAATAATTCCGAGAGACCCTAAGACAGGCGCATCTTACGAATATGCTAAGCTTGGCAGTTTGAAATTTGAGCTTTGCGCGACGTTTGAAACCTCCAGTTCTGATCAAAATGTCGGTCGAAAAGCTGTACCCGCTATTTACCAATATCCTGGAGGCGAAATACAAACATGGTGGCACAAGGCCGAAAGGACATGTTTTCAGCGCACAATTGACCCGGACTTATTCAAGATTGAAAAAGCAAAACCACTCTGATATTATTTTTAGATGATTAAATCTGTTTTTGCTGTAACGTTAATAATAGTTTTTTTTGGCGTTGCTGTGTTTATTTTTTATAGAAAAAGCAACAACGCGCAGGATACGTCAAAAACTGGTTTAAGTCCGACGGGCAGCGCTACCCCGTTGCCGACCCCAAGACCAACTCCTGAAGGCAATGACATAATACAAATGGAAAACGGATTAAAAATTCAGGACTTGAAAGTCGGCGCCGGCTCGGAAGCCAAGGCGGGGGACACCATATCCGTAAATTATATCGGTTCCCTGGAGAACGGCACTGTCTTTGACGCATCTGACAAACACGGCGGACCGGCGACTTTCCAAATCGGAGTCGGCCAGCTGATTAAGGGCTGGGATATTGGTATTCCAGGCATGAAGGTCGGCGGCAAGCGCAAACTTGTTATACCCCCCTCGCTTGGTTATGGTTCGAAAAACATAGGCAACGGATTAATACCTCCCGACTCAACATTAATTTTTGAAGTCGAACTCTTAGCTGTTCAGGCGCCTTAATAACGCTCCGCCCAGCGCCTTATTTCAACAGCTGACACAATCTCCATGCGTGCTGCGGGGTGCACTTTTTAAAAATTTACTAATTTTAAAAAAGCACACCCCCTCCGCCGGTTGCTTTGGTAATTAGATTACAACTGGCAATAAAAATTCAAACGTGGGTTATCTGTTATTTTGGTCTAAATATATACCAATCATACTGAAGCGGATGATGAGATGAGGAACCGTGACAGAAAAGTGATGGGGCGGAGCGATTTAATTGCTATTTTCCGGCGAAGGTCTATGCTTCAGACAGTTTTTTGATTTTTCCGGGAGATGGAATTGAGGAAAAGATTCAAGATTCTTTACCTTCTCGGAGGGCTATTTATTGTCGGCTCTTTGGCTTTTAATACCTATGCGTCAATATTGATTTTTGAACTCAAAGGGAGAATAGAGGAATTTTATCAAAAGGACTTCGTGGATGTTAAAATGGTTTCTGAACAATTAGTTCGGGATATAGAAAAGGCCTACGGCAATCGGTTGCCTCCCGTGGAACTGAATATCAGATTGTCGGAATATTCTGATGTCGGAATACAATACGACGGCAAGACCCTGCGGCTGTTTCTTCCTCCGAAGATAATCAGTTTTGACGACAAGCAAAAACGCGCATATTTGGCCCATGAATTCGGTCACTATGTTTTGGGCCATATAGACCATCAAAATCCGAACGACTACCCCTTTTTTGGAACTGGGAATTTGTTCAGGGATATTCAAGCCGACGCTTTTGACTTAAAATTCTCAAGCATTGAAGATCTTTCCTCGGTAATTAAAATATTGGTTTGGGATAGTGACGAAAAGAAAACTCGGCTCTCCGCCATAGGCGCTATCTAACTCCGCCCTTGAAATTTTCAAGAGCGGGGTTTTTATGTTTTTTTGTTATAATTAAATTATGAATGAATTAAAATTTCCCGATGGCTTCAAATGGGGGAGCGCTACCTCCGCCCACCAGATAGAAGGAGACAATCACAACGACTGGTCCGAGTGGGAAAAAACTAGTCCGCTGGAATTCCGTTCCGGAAAGGCCTGCGACAGTTACAACCGCTATGAGGAGGATTTTGATATTGCTAAAAGTTTGAATCAAAATATCCATCGCCTCTCTATTGAGTGGTCCCGCATTGAGCCGAAGGAGGGGAGATTTGACCACGAGGCCATGCATCACTATGTCAATGTCGTCAAGGCATTGAGGGAGAGGGGGATTGAGCCGATGATAACACTGTGGCATTTCACAAATCCTGTTTGGTTTGCGGAAAAGAGAGGGTTCCTAAACGTTGATAGTCCGAAAATATTTACAAGATATGTAAAGTATGTTGTGGATAACTTAAAAGATAGGGTAGGGCTGTGGATAACTTTTAATGAGGCTGCTAGTGTATATGCGGGCTTCTCGTATCTTAATGGACAATGGCCTCCGCAGCATAGGAATATTTTTGAATACATCAAAGTTCGCAAAAATTTAGTCAAAGCGCAAGCACTCGCCTATCAAGAGATTAAAAATATTTACAATATTTCCCAACTACAAGGTTTAACCTTGGATGTGTCGCATAATGTGTGGGTAGGACTTGTTGAGAATAATACTTTTAGTGTTTACGGTAATCTGTGGCACGAGAAGTTGATGGGCAAGCTATATGACTATCAAAGGAATCTTTACTTTTGGAACAAAGCTCTTCCCTATTATGATTTCTTGGGTTTGAACTACTATCATGTTGACCGCCGGGTGCCCGGAAGCCATAGAACACTACCCAAGCAATGTTGGATGCCGGAAATGGGTTGGGAAACTTATCCCAAAGGCATTTACCATCGCTTGATGGAACTTAAAAAATTTAAAAAGCCGATTTTTATTACCGAAAACGGAATTGCCGACGGTAAAGACGAACAACGTGAGAAATTTATCAAAGATCATCTGCGTTGGGTGTGGCAGGCCATTCATGATGGAGTTGATGTTCGCGGCTATATGTATTGGTCGCTTTTGGACAACTTCGAATGGGTCAGAGGGTTTAAACCCCGATTCGGTTTGGTTGAGGTTGACTATGCGACTTTTGCGCGCAAAATTCGTCCTTCGGCTCTGGAATATGCTAAAATATGTTTAGAAAATAAATTAGAAATTAGTAATTAGAAATTAGTAATTTTTTCATGCTCTGGTTTTATCTTGCAATCGTTGCCTATGCTTTAAATGCCGTAGCGTTTATTATAGACAAACACCTTCTTTCCGCACCCATTCTTCGGCCGATCTCCTATGCTTTTTGGGTAGGTATCTTGAGTTGTGTTGTCGTTGTCTTATTGCCCTGGGGTATCTACTGGGTGAGTTTTTATTATTTTTTAATATCTTTTGCGTCCGGAGCGGCGTTTTTCTTTGCTTTAATATTTCTGTACAAAGCCGTCAAAAAGACCGACATATCGGTTGTTTCTACGAAAGTCGGTGTTCTGGGTGTCATATTTACTTATATTTTTTCCATCTTGATATTAAAAGATTATTTCTCCGGCCAGGATGTTGCCGCTTTCGGCTTTATGACGGCGGGTATCATATTTCTCGGGAAGACCGGTGAAAAAGGAATCTGGCTGGAGGCCTTGGTATCAGGAACCGCGTTCGGCATCTCCACTGTTCTTTTGAAACTGGCTTTTAATCTCTCCACGTTTTTAAACGGATTTTTCTGGACACGACTGGGCCTTGTTGGCACGGCCTTATTTATATTAATTCATCCCTCTGCCCACAAAGAAGTATTTTTGTCTTTCAAAAATTCACCCCACTCTTCAAGGTTTATATTTCTTGGGAACAAGATTCTTGCCGGAATTGGTTTTGCGCTTCTTTATGTGGCAATTAAGCTGGGAAATGTTTCCGTAGTTAACGCTCTCTTGAGCATCCAATTCGTTTTTATATTTCTCCTGGCTCTTATTTTCAGAAATAAAATACCCGGAATAGCGGAAAACATAAAAGGTGCGGTTCTTTTGAAGAAACTATCCGGCATGATTCTTGTGGGTATCGGCTTTTTCATATTTTTTAAATAATGACGAAGAGACGTATAATTTTATGGCTTCTTGTTATTCTTATGGCTTCTTTTTGGATTTTGTCATGGGATATGTCCGGTGAAAAAGAATTTAAGTACGGCGTTTCTTTCAGCCGCTTTCATTCCGATGAGTTGAAACTTGATTGGGAGAAAACATATTTGGCTATTTTGGACGATTTGAAAGTAAGACATTTTCGGCTTACCGCTCATTGGCCCCTTACCGAACCAAAGGATGGCGTTTATAATTTTTCCGAGCTTGACTTTCAGATTAAAGAGGCCGAAAAAAGGAATGCCACGGTAATTTTGGTTGTCGGCCGGCGCCTCCCTGGCTGGCCGGAGTGTCACACTCCGGACT
>Ga0209541_10004667_pt1 | contig 24224 bp, 26 predicted proteins | sample RifCSPlowO2_01_FD_184027 | JGI IMG/M metagenome (GOLD analysis project Ga0209541, IMG submission 184027) | Groundwater microbial communities from Rifle, Colorado - Rifle CSP2_plank lowO2_0.1 (SPAdes) (version 2) | ecosystem: Environmental > Aquatic > Deep subsurface > Groundwater | place... | reverse complement strand
AATTCCTAAAGCAGTAAATAATGCACTTTGAACTGGCGTTAATTTCATACTCTATATTAATTAAAACACCTATAAATAACTTTCGAAAGACCAACCACAATTGAGCATAATTCTTGTTATATTCTCCGCCAGTTACGTAAGTTTTGGCGGATTTCGTTCCGAAAAGTAAATTTTGAGTCCGTCAATCTAGCGAACAAAGTGAGCAATCTTGTAAAATCATCTAGGGCTTTGGCGTCGGTTTGAGATATTTTAGTTACTCCCTAATGGTTATAAATCAAAAGATTTAAAAAGAGAGGTGTATAGGTGAATTGTATGTTAATTGTTCATGAAACTATGCCAGATGAAGCCTCCGCTGTTGCAGAAGCATTGAATACAGCGTACGGTATTGAAAGTTTGATTGAACCTATCAGTTTAGACGGAGTATTTACACCTATACTGGAATTTAATGCTTATGATAGTTCTTCAATAAATGTTGCTATAGCGTTAAGAAAATTCAGAGCAGAAACTGGAAAGAGAGGAATGGCAACTTTGATTTTAACTCCAAGAGATTTGTATATGGGAGATGACCGAACACAACTTAGCAGGGATGATGATTGGGCATTTGCATATAATTGTGGAGATTTTTCTGTTTTATCAGGTGCTAGAATGAAAAGTGATAATGGCCAACCAACTGATAAACTGCACGTTGATAAGGGATTATATCTAAAAAGAATGGCAGTTATGGGGGTTCACGAAGTAGCTCATGATGTGGTTCATGGAACTCATTTGCTACCTGCATTTTGGGTAAATGAGAGAAGCGGCCATGAAATGCGACTTGGTTCACATTGCCCTGATAATACGTGTGCATTGTATGAAGTAGTAGACATTAAAACACCAAAATTATCTGAAGGGCATCTAAGATTAGGAACAGAAAAAAAGTTTGATGCAGGACTTGATGATGTTATTCAAAGATTAAGACCAAACTATTTATGTAATGATTGCAGAAGTTCAGTCAAAATTGACGCAAATTATAGATAGGTTAATTCATTTAGCCAAAGCCCCAATTCTCGTCGTTAGGACTCCAAATTTATTGAATATAATAGTTTCTGTGCGACACTTCCATCCCATAAGGTAGCAGAGAGTAATACGTTGGTATCAAAAGTAACAACCATTATTACTTTGCCTGTAAATCTTTTTCAGTAATCCCTTTACTATGAAGTCTTATCTTTGCTTTCTTAGCAAAAAGTCCTAAATCATTAATTAACTCTTCCTTGCTAGGGGTAGTGATTTTTTTTAAAATTATAGTATCTTTAGCTCCGACTACTGCAAAGATTGTTCCTTCATCAACGTGAACTTCCTCTCGTATATCTTGAGGGATCACTATTTGTCCTTTTGATGACATTCTTATTGTTTCGACATTCATTTTTATTGCCTCCAAAAGTCTTACTTTCTTACTATAAGCCTAGCTTATTTAAATAGTTATCTATAAAAAGTAGGTATTAAGTCTTGAAAAGGAGAATACTTATCCAACCAACAGATTTAGGTGTCGGTATTTTCTTTAGGTAAGTTTATTTACTAAGAAAATAAAAATCCAAGAAAGAAATAATCACTATCAATAAAGTACTAGAAAATTACGGTGACCATAAAGCGTTTGAAAACTAATTACACTCAGTATATTTTAGTAGTATACTTACTTCTTCATCCTTCCCGTAAGTGAAGATAACTCTTTCACATTATCCACAAATTCGGGAATGACATCTTTGAAGACCTTGCCTACTGCAGCTATCTCTGTCCCCACATCCCTCATTCTGGTATCATAATCATCCAATTTACCCAGAACTCCCTGATGTAACAACTTGAAATCTTCTTTTAATTTATCCACATCATTCTGTAATTTTTGCTGATTGTTCTCGATGCGTTCTTTCCATTCAACTATCTTTTTAACTTCAGCAATTAATTCATCCCATTTTTGATCAATCAAACTCTCCGTAATTTCCTCGATGCGATCATAAATATTGCTATCCGGACTAGCAGAAGCATTTGACGACGATGGCGGAGCAGGGTACGATCCCGAAGCAGGATATTGCTGCGGTGATGGATATTGAGGTTGCTGAGAAGGATAAGGCTGCTGCGCAAAGGCAGGACCAGTTTCTTCATAATTTAAATCTGATGCTGGTTGAGGGCCACCAGATTGAGATAAAGCCATCTGTACATCACGAGCATTATAACCCTGCTGAGTTAACTCAGTTATTATCAAATTATCAGTCAATCCCTGCTGGCGCAATTGCGACGCCTGAGAAACTAGATCCGGAGTTGGTACCATTTATCTATCACCTTTTTTGTTAGAGATACTCTGTTCTTTTTTATTCTTTTCTACTGAAGTGCGAGTATTTGAAGTAGAAGGTATCATAACCTGCGCGTCAGATTTGGAGATAACAGCAGGAGGAATATTCATTTTTTCCATCCTAGCTTGAATTGCTCGATCTAAATCCCTCTGGGTAACGAAAGTCATCGGATTCCAAAATTCCAAGTATTTCTTTATTACTTGAACTTCTTCCACTGCAGCAGTGCGCTGTAATTCTTTGATAATTAAATCCATCTTTTCCAGCATTTTATCCTGATTACGCTTCAATTCTAGAAGGTCATCATTAACTGTTTTAAGATCTTTTTTGACATTATTTTGTTTTTTGATGAAATCATTCTTGATTAAATCTACTTCCCGCAGAAGATTATTGACTTTACTCTCTAGTCCTTTGACCCAAACATATAATTTAGCGGGGTCGAAACCACTTGGCGGCTGAGCCGGAGTATTGCTAGGCATAAGCTTATTTAAGAGGGAAGAGGTAATAAAGTTATGTGAGTATTTTAAAGTAGTTATAGGGATAAACTTTATAAATTTCCAACTAGGGATACAAGATATGTCCGCTCATTTGTTAACTAAAGAAGACCAGTTTAAAGGAACAGCCACATTTGCTGCACAATATGATGATATGGCTATCATCCTAAATTATAGGGCAGTGCACATTTTGATGAATTATGCCTTTCCTCAACTAAAATCGGGGATGCAAATATTAGATTTGGGTGTAGGGACGGGATTAATAGCTGAAGAAATGGTTAATAGAGGATTAGAGGTAGTTATTGATGGAGTTGATCAGTCCGAACACATGCTGGAAAAAGCCAGAGACAAAGGTCGTTATCGTCATTTGGTAAAAGCAGATTTAATCAAATTGCGTGAAACTGTACTTCCAGAACAAGAATACGATGCAGTGATAAGCTGCGGAGTGTATGGTGATTATGTTAATCTAAAATATCTGGTACAAGCAATGGAATTAGTAAAAAGTAGAGGAATATTGGCAGTGGCGGGTAGAGGTAAATTTCAAAGAACATTAACTAAAGCAGGAATTGAAGTGTTGGTTAATGAAATAGGTTATGCTCATAATTGCAAAGTGTTATCAACAGTAAATTATAATTATTGGGTTGGTGTAAAAAACAATGCCGAAGCAAAGGAGATTTTGAAATAATAATTATTTCAAAATCAATTCTAACAAAAACACCGATGCATAAATCCTCGATCCTTTTTGAAAAATGCTGATCTTGCCTTCCTGATTTAATTTCCAGTATTCAGCGGCATTGTCTTCTACGAATTCTTTGACCGGACCCTCATCCATGGCCACGATCCGAGCAGTATAATTTGCCAGTATTTTTTGGATAGTATCACGATAATTACTTACGGAGTACACCATCATTAACAAGTGTGAGTTTTGATGCATATGTTCTTGAGCTACATCTAATAGCTCCAGCATTTGAGCAGTACCTTCTTCCCCACCGGAAATGGTGGATGCCAATTCTTCTCCAATTGCAGATCTATAAGTAGAGGGAATAATTTCTTGAGGTAAATTAGCGATGATAAGATCATATTTTTCATTGAATTGAGAGAAATAACTCCCTACACTAAGATGAATAATTACACCATTTCTTCGAGCATTATCCTCTGCTAGAGCAATAGCTTTATCGCTAATATCTGTTGCACTTACTCTAGTGCCAAGAACAGAAGCAGCGGCGATGGCAAATATTCCCGTACCCGTACCAATGTCAATCACTCTTTCACCAGGATGCACTACTAAGTGATCTAACAGAAATAAACCATGGGCAGATGGAGAAAAAACTTCTGGACTTAACATCAATTCCAAAGAGTGCTGGTGTTCTTCGCTCCTAGCATTTCCACAGCCATCATCTTTAGCTGGTCTGCGAGGATAATAATAAGTACGTAGTTCTGGCCGTGGTACAAAATGTTCTACTCTCACTTTCCTCGGAATAGTTCCACCCAAAATTGCTTCTCCAGAAACAGTTTTCTTTGAAATATCGCCTAGTGTTGTCATTACCATCAAATTAGAAAAGTAAGTATATCAAATTAACTAACATATTATTTGACAAAAGAGAAATATTTATATACAATAAGTAAAATAAATACAAAAATGAGTCAATTTGAACCCACTAAAAAGGATAGAGATATTCTATTTGAATTGAGCTTGAATGCTAGAGCTACCATTACTAAGATTGCTAAAAAGGTAAAATTGTCCAAACAGGTGGTCAGCTATCGGCTGGGATTGCTGGAAAAAAACAAAGTGATTTTAGGATATTATGCTATTACTAACATTTACCTGCTAGGTAAAACTCATTACAGAGTATTTGTAAAATATCAGAACATGAGTTCGGAGAAAGAAAAAGAGTTCATGGATTACCTAACCCACAATCCTAACATAAACTGGAGTTCCTATTTCGAGGGAGATATGGATGCGGCATTTGTTATTTGGGCCAATACTATTCATGAATTTGAAGAAGTGTTTGATAATATAAACGAGAGATATGGGATTTATTTCCAACAAAAATATTTTTCCATTGCAACCAAAATAGAATATTTGAAATATAAATTCTTAAATGATACAAAAGATACCACTTCATTAATATTTGGGGAGGATTATTCAAACTTAGAATTAAATACAATGGATCAAAATCTCATTCATGAATTAAACTTAAATGGCAGAGCCACTCTGGTTTATTTAGCCAACAAATATAATTCTTCGGCGAAAGTGATAAGAGATAGAATCAATAAACTTCAAAAGAAAAAGATTATCCTGGGATTCAATTACAAGCTCAACCACAATATATTAGGATATACCCATAGAAAAGTGATGCTCCATCTGAATAATTGCTCAAAAGAAAAAATAAAACAAATATCAGCATACCTCAAAAATAATAAAAACGTAATTTATTTGGTAAAACCAATAGGGATTTATGATTATGAATTTGAATTAATGACTCAATCTAATGAAGAGTTTCATCAGATCATCACCGAATTACGATCTAAATTTGCTTTGGAAATAAAGAGTTATAACACCGTAATCCACTACTTTGAACCAAAATCAGGGCAATGGTGATAGAAGAAAAAATACTAGTATCTTTAAATGGTCAATAATACTACACCCTCATAAAGTATTTAAACCAAGAAACAAACAAAGAGCAAATTAAAAGTAAAACCAAAATAATAATAATAATAATAAGTTAATGGTCATAATAATCAAAAACTAAATAAAAATAATAAAAAGATGGTGACAAATAAATCTTGTTTCGAGTACGAGACCTATCATGAAGGAGAGAATAAAGTTCTCAAGATAAACACCGAGAAATGCACCTTTCCCCCCAGCATAGAATACAGCGAAGAATGCATGTCTAAAGTAATCGATCTTCTGCAGGAAAATACGGGGATTACAACCATCATTCTTTCCCAGCTTAGGGATTATGAATACGATTTTCCCCAAACTAAATTATTGATCGAATTGGCAGCTATGTTCAAACGATTAAATAGGGATGAACGTGAAGCCTATTCTCGATTGATAACTAATCCCGAATCGGAACGATATATCCGCTCCAGTTTTGCTCAATTCCAACTTATCCTCTCCAAGAGATTGAAAGAAGATCCTTACGGCACTTTTCATCAATTAAAAAGATTAGAATCTAGGGAAAAAATAAAATTAGATGTTTTGGTTGATCCGCTACATGCTCACGCCCAAAGAATGTTCGTGCAGATGTTGAATGAAGTTATTCCAATCATAGGACAATTACAAATCATAAAACAGCTTGACCCCCATGCCAAAGATTATATTTTGGGAGATAGAGGAATTTACAACAATGTTTTCCATCCCATGACTCGTCCCGATTTCATGTATACTAAATTAATTACCGAATTTCCCGACGGAGAATTGGAAGAAAGTTACGAATTCACATCTGAGGAAGATACCTGTCAAGTGAATATTTTTACCTTTGAAGATTCCATCAAAACTATGTATCATTTAATACCTCCCGAATTTGAGTATGAAGAAGAATTGTACGAATTATTAGACGATGCTAAGAGAATCATGTCTGAACATAAACCAACTCGGGAAGAATTTGTTGATCCACAAAGAATGAGAGAAGTATTCTTCACTATCGGAAAAGATTTATTGAATGATCTGATCACCCATCGAGGGATGAAATTATCCGAAGAAAAAGTTAATCAATTAACTCAAGCCCTTCTTCGCTATACGGTGGGATTTGGATTGATTGAACTGCTCTTGGCCGATCCTAAAGTTCAGGATGTAAACATTAATTCCCCTAACGGAGAGCTGCCCATATTCATCGTCCATCAAGATTATGGAGATTGTTACACTAATATTTACCCCACAAAATTAGAAGTTGACAGTTGGGCCACTAAACTACGTTTAATATCCGGACGTCCTTTAGATGAAGCCAATCCCATTTTAGACACAGAATTGAAAGTTACGGGATTTAGTTCCAGAGTAGCTGCTATCACTGCGCCTTTAAATCCCAGTGGCATGGCTTTTTCTTTCCGCCGTCATAGAGATTACCCTTGGACTTTCCCACTTTATATGCAGCCAAAAATAAAAATGATGAACGCTACTGCTGCCGGATTGTTGAGTTTCCTCATTGATAATAGCGCCACAGTGTTAGTTGCCGGAACCAGAAGTAGTGGAAAGACTAGCTTGTTGGGAAGTTTTTTGGTAGAAGTTTTGCGTAGAACTAGGATAATTACCATTGAAGACACTTTTGAATTACCTCAAGAATCGCTGCGGGCCATGGGATATAATCTAGAATCGTTGAAAGTTGCGTCAGCATTATCTGCACCAGGATCAGAAGTAGATGCCTCCGTAGGCATTAGATCAACCTTACGTTTAGGTGACTCTGCTTTATTTGTAGGAGAAGTTAGATCCAAAGAGGCAGTAGCATTATTTGAAGCCATGCGTATCGGTGCTGCGGCAAATATTGTTGCCGGAACAATCCATGCCGACTCCCCTTATGGAGTATATGATAGAGTGGTTAATGACATTGGTGTTCCAAAAACTTCATTTAAAGCCATCGATATTATCGTAATCACCAATCCAGTTATTTCTGGGTTAAAAAAGTTTAAAAGAATCCTGCGGGTTACAGAAGTACGTAAAGAATGGGATGAAGATCCTTTGAAAGAAAATGCTTTCGTTGATTTAATGGTATATAATGCCGCAACCGATCAATTAGAATTAACACCCGACATGATGAACGGAAATTCTGAAATTCTTAAACGCATGGCGGGAAGGATTAAAGAATTTGCTGGCAACTGGGATGCAGTATGGAATAACATCAAGCTGCGTGCAGATGTGAAGCAAGCCATAGTGGATTTGTTTATTGAAACTCAGGACAGTACCATATTAGAAGCAGATTTTGTAGTAAAAGCCAATGATCAATTTCATCTAATTTCTGATAGAGTTAAAGACAAAAGCGGAAAATTGGACTCTGCTGCCATCTTATTTGAATATAAAGAATGGTTGAAGAAAGAAGTGAAGATGAGGAAGATGGAATAAGATTGAAAAAATCATTAACACTTTATAATAATTTAAAAATATAATAATTTAAAAAACATATTGGAAAAGTAAACCCGCAATTATTAAATACCCCTTACTCTTCCACTTCTTTATGTTAAATTATGCCCTCTTCCAAAAGGATAAAATAGTTACCGGACAGGGGATAGATTACGCTTTTCCAGATAAAGAAGAATTCATCTGGCTTTTTCTGCACAAACCTACTGAGGAAGAACTGCAAAAGATCGTGCAAGATTTCCAATTAGAACCACAAGCACTACGCAACTACTCTCGAGCAAATCACTCCAAACGTTATTCCACCAAACCATTCCAGTTTGTATTTGTAGATTATTTTATGGAGAGAGAAAAATTCAAATCCGCCAAACTTCTTTTCATCTTGGAAAAAAACTTCTTGATAACTATTACACCGCAATATTTTACGTATTATGATGAATTATTTAAACATATTGTTAACCATTTTAAGAGACAGACCAAACGCACGTTGATATTATTACTGTATTACTTTTTAGAGGAAGATACTGAAGAAAATTATGATGTTTTATCTAATACTGAAGCATTGATAGTAAGCATGGAAAGACGTTTGATGCTCAGCGGAAGAGGTATGATGAACGTGGATGAGATTATCTCTTTAAAGAGAGAATTATTTCATATTACGAGAAGATTCTGGGCTTCAGCTAAAATTATTTTTGCCATAAAGAAAGGGTTAACCCCTTTGACTTTAGACACTAAAAGTATGAGTTTATTTGATGATATTTACCATACTTTTCAACATCAGATTGATATCGCTACTGCCCAAAAAGAAATGCTTTCTGACGCCATGCAGATTTATACTGCTTCCATCTCCAACCAATTAGCTATCAGTTCTAATAACATCAACAAAACTATGAAGTTTTTAACCGCGCTTACGGTAATTATTATGGTACCAACTTTAGTGGCTAGTATTTTTGGCATGAATTTTAAAATTATACCTCTCTCTGAATGGCCTAATGGATTTTACTGGATAACTGCAGGCATGGTTATTTCTTTGATGTTTAGTGCGATTTATTTTGTAAGAAAAGATTGGTTGTGAATTGCCTCTTTTTTCTACTGCCACCCCTTTGTCACCAAGTATAACTATTTAGTAGTAAATAATGGGAATATTTATAAAGATAACCCCTCCCACCCCCGATATGGAACAAAGAATTTTACAACCAGAACAAATCATTGTCCCAGGAGAATATGAATTAGGAAATGAATCCATCTTACAAATATACTTCAGAATCTTTGATACGGGACATGGTCAAGATTTACCTCCCGTAATTGTTACTAGGGGTGATCTCATAAAAGATGACAAAAAAAAGAGATTAGAAGGTGTTGTTGAAAAAGTATTATCTTGGAAAGACCATGCTCAGGGATCTGGAGCAGTATGGGCTGACAAAACTGCCCAAGAAAATATTCAAAAATTAAGAGATGCTTACCAATTATTCTTAACCAAGATGGGAGAATCAGAGTATTATTTGATAGATGGGAATCATAAATCTGCTGCGGCCACATTAACTCATAGTCCCATCTACGCATTAGAATTACAATCTAGTAAAGATATCGCTGAAGTGAGAAAGATGGTAAGAAGGGGAGAACTATTTAATTTTGAAAGACCAGAAACTTCTTTACGAAAATTAGTAGCATCATTCGAGGAATATATTTTAGGAGATGATTGGGGCAATGGCGCGCATATTGAAGATTTAAGAACAGTTAGAGAAAGGATTGATGAATTAACTTTTAAAGGAGATTTACCACGATATATGACTGAAAAATATAGAGAAAAAAAGGGACAAAAGTAAATGGGATTAATTCACTTATCCAATTTATTTAAATTTTGTAGTTAATGATTTCCATTATGTTTAAGTAAAACCTTTTCTTTTGCTTGATCAAATGATATGACAAATTTGTCAAAGAAACCTGCTCTCCCAAGGAGAACTGGAAAATCATAATCACTTAAAATCACTTTCACCGGAATACGAAACACGTATCGCTCATGCCCTTTCTCAACACTAATCATCATTGTTGTGTCAGTGGCTTCAACTTTTCCGCCAATACCAAACGCTGGTTTCTTTTCCACGCTTAAGTCTAGACCTAATAATTCAGCAATTCCGCGCGACACTGCTGAAATATCTGCACCAGAATCCAGAAGAGCAACAGTGTCAAAATTTTCTTTCCCATTCAGAGAAACTGGAATAGACGGAGTTTTTACCTGAGAACCATCTGGCCTATTTACAGTCTTATAACGAAAGATTATTGTCATTCTCAAAAAATCATGGTTTCTTTATCTGGTACTTTAGTTAGAAGTGGTTTGATTTTTGGATATTTTTCTTTTGCTTCGTGAAATACTTTTTTCACATCTTTTCCATGCGCCACTATAGTTTTATTGCAGATAGCCACCCATTGCCCAATGTAAGAAGAAAGATTTGCTTCCAAAAAATATTGATAGTTGCTATCTCGGTTCATACCTGAAAGATATTACTTTAGTTTATAAAATTTACGGACAAATTCCTGTTCTTTCTTCAAAATTAATTGAAAGATAACTTCGTAAACTTACTTCATCCATTTCTTCTTCAACTTCAAAAACTCATCATTCTCAATCGACGTTCTTATTTCTTTCATCAACCGATGGAAAAAATATAAATTGTGATACGTCATCAAGGTATAAAATAATAATTCCTCTGCTTTATACAAGTGACGGATATAAGCTCGGGAAAAATTCTTACAGACATAACATTCACAATGAGAATCAAGTGGTTTTATATCATCTTTAAATTTTTCATTGGCTACCCTATAGCGATATTTATTCTTCAATTTTCCCCCACTCTCTGGACCAATAAAAACGTAGCCAACTCTAGCCAATCTTGTTGGGAGTACACAATCAAAAGTATCTAATCCCAATTCCACGTACGTAAAAAGATCCTCAACCGCCCCTATACCTAGCAGATGTTTTGGTTTATTTTCAGGAAGAAATTTAATTGCATGGGCTACTAATGTTCTACTTTCTTCTTTAGGATCACCAAAAATACTGCCGATGCCAATACCATCAAAAGGAAGGGAGGCAACAAATTTAGCACTTTCTTCTCGTAGTTTTTTGAATCTGCCGCCTTGAACAATTCCATAAAGTGCTTGAGATTTATTTTTGTTAAGTTTGGTGAATTCTTTCAAGCTGCGTTCTTCCCAAGAATGAGTTCTAGCAAGGGATTTTGTAGTCGTTTCTTCATCTGCAGTAATAGCTAAGCACTGATCGAAAGCAAAAATAATATCTGCACCTAACTTACGTTGTATTTGCATGGACTTTTCTGGCGTGAAGATATGTTTACTAGCATCAATATGGGACTTGAATTCCACACAATCATCATTGATAGTACACAATCCTTTATTCAGACTCATAACTTGAAATCCGCCAGAATCGGTAAATACGGGCTTATTCCAGGCCATGAATTTTTGCAATCCTCCTAATTTTTTTACCGTATCCGGACCTGGACGAAGATATAAATGGTACGTGTTGGAGAGAATAGCATCAAATCCTATTTCATTAATTTGCTGCGGAGTCAAAGATTTTACCGTCGCTTGAGTAGCTACGGGAATGAAAGCAGGAGTATGAATCTGACCATGAGGAGTAGTTATAATTCCGGTTCTAGCGAGGGACTTTTTGTCTTGATGTTTTATTTTGAAATTGAACATATATATTCTAAACCACTGCTCCTTTTAAATGTAGTGGCGGGCACAAATAATTGAACAATAGTTAACCGCCACTATGTCTAAAAGACCCCTTAATCAATCAGGGTGTCTTTTACTATATCTTTCACTACTTTTAAATAAAAGCGCACCTTACGGAAGTAAATGGATGGAACGGAAGAACAAAAAGAAAAGTATTGTGTATCCATTAGCGGTCCACCAAAGCGTTATTTATATGATACTATGCCTGTCCTACAAGAAATGGATAACACTTTGGCCCCCATTAAAGTTTTTTATTCCATAGATGACGCGGTCAATGAGGCAAGATTGGAGAAAGTTGATCATCCCGAATGGGATTATGAAGTTAGAAAGTATTTAGGAAATAATTCTTATATGCCGGATATAGAAAAGGAAGGCAGATGGAGAATAGGAGTTGATGTTTTGAGAAGAATTTAGGAGTATCTATTTTTGAGTGATAAAGTATATAAATTAGTTTCTTTCTTAAACAGGAATGAGATTAGAAGACTTTCTAACTGGAAGTGGTTTTGTAGATCAAAAAAGTTTAGACAGCGCATTAGAAGCTGTATCCAAAAACCAAGATCTAACTTTAGGAGAAATTATCGTTCGTCAAAGAATAATCCCTATAGATAAATATTCTGAATTTTTAGATGTATACATCGATTTTCTGGCTAATAATCTTGATGCAGTAGCACAAAGCAAAGGATTTATTGATTATTCTCTCGCTGTTAAAGTAGGAGCGACGTATTGTAGAGAAAATCAGATATTCCCCATTGAAAAAGTGGCTGCCCGAGGAAGCTTAGCTCTCAAAGTGATGGTCAAAGATAGAAATAACGTTGAAGCACTGGATCATGTTAAAAAAAGTTGTTCAACACTTCCCCTGCCTCTTCCTACCAGAAACTTTCACCCAAAATTGTTCGATAAACTACTGGAACAAATAGAGCAAAATAAAAATGATAAAAATGATGAAATAGAATGGGAAACTGGAATTGCTGCTGAAAAAGACTTAGTAAGTACAGAAGATAAAAGAATTGTTGATGCAGTAAACAGGATAATAAAACAAGGTGTGGAGTATCGCGCTTCAGATATCCATCTTCGTATAGAACAGGGAAAAGCAGAAGTTCGATATCGAATCGATGGTGCTTTGGGTAGAACTCACTCTTTAAAACAAGAAGAGTATGCTTCCATAGTTTCGAGAATAAAAATAATGTGTGGAATGGATATTGCGGAGAGAAGAATGCCCCAAGATGGAAAAATAAGATTGAATTATGAAAAACGAGGATCATATGATATTCGAGTATCAACGCTGGCACGACAATTTGGAGAAGGAGTAGTGATGAGACTCTTGAGTCAAAAAGCGTTAGAAGATACAACCCTGGATACTTTAGAAATGGAGCCTGACATTTTAGACCCTTTCCGGAGGTTACTTCTAGCTCCAAAAGGATTAATATTAGTAACTGGTCCAACTGGTTCTGGAAAAACGACAACTTTGTATGCTTCATTGAAAGAATTATTAGCAACTCGACCAGAAAAAAACATTGATACTGTTGAAGATCCTGTTGAATACACACTAAAAGGAGTAAATCAATGTTCAGTGGATTATAAAATTAATAAAACTTTTGAAGTATGTCTGCGAGCCTTGCTTCGTCAAGATCCGGATAATATCATGGTGGGAGAAATGAGGGACTTGGAAACTGCAAAAATGGCAGTGCGAGCAGCATTAACAGGTCATTTAGTTCTAAGCACTTTACACACGAATAGTACAGCAGAAACTATAACCAGATTAATGGATATGGGAATTGAGTCTTATTTAGTTGCACCAACATTGTTAGGAATAATGGGACAACGATTAGTACGAAGAATTTGTAATGGTTGTCGAGAAGAAACATCACCCCAAAATGCAGAGTTATTTATTGCCGCAGGTTTAGACCCAATTGCGTATCAAGGAACCGGGTGCGGAGAGTGTTTTAATACTGGCTACAAGGGAAGAATTGGTATTTATGAATATTTCCCCGTTGCACCAGCATTTGTTCCCGATATTAGTTCAATGGAAGCCATAGGTAAATTGCAACAAAAACGAGAAGTTATTTCTTTTCTCAATTATGGCTTACGTAAAGTGTCACAAGGACTTACCACCGAGTCAGAAGTATTAGAAAACACGGCAATATAACTAAGTGTGATAACTAAATTTAGGTAAGGTAGACTAAATTTAGGCCCACTTACTCGCAATCTTTTTAAACCTACTAAGATTAGTATCATCTGAGCGATAGATGGAACCAGAATATAATGATTTAGTGCAAAAGTACAAAGATCGTATTAAGAAAGAATTCGGAGAAGCTCCCAAAGAAGAGCCGCAAGTAACTTCTAAAGAATATTCAGAATTCAAGCAAGAATTATATCCTGCACATTTAAGTGTCTACGAAAAAGCATGTAATTTTTCTGAAAATCTGATTAAATTGAAAGTAAGCGGAAAAAGCGCAGAAGATATGCAGAAACATTTGGACATCTGTCATCTTAATATTACTCCTTCCGGAGTTTTATCCTTTGCCGTGGTTGCTGCTTTAATTACAATAGTTCTTGGGCCATTATTAGCTTTGGGTGTCCCTCTTATCTTTGGAATTGAACCATTATTATTTTTCGTTGTTTTCTTCTTATTTGCAGGATTAATTATGGTTCCTGCATTCCAAAAAATTCCTGAGTTCATGGCCAACACTTGGAGAATGAAAGCATCCAATCAAATGGTGCAGAGCATTTTCTATATGGTAACATATATGCGCCATACTTCTAACATTGAAAGAGCTATAGAATTCTCTGCTGATCATCTGGAAGCACCTTTAAGTTTAGATTTCAGAAAAATATTATGGGATGTGGAAACAGGAAAATATTCCACTATCAGAGATTCCGCCGAAGCTTACTTGACCGTATGGAAAGAATGGGATCGAGAATTTGTGGAAGCATTCCATCTCTTGGAATCATCATTATTTGAATCTTCAGAAGAACGTAGACTCAGTCTTCTAGACAAAGCATTGGATGTTATTCTTACCGGCACATACGAAAATATGCTGCATTATGCCCATAATCTACAATCTCCTATGACTATGTTAAACATGTTAGGTGTGGTCCTGCCCATTTTGGGATTGGTCATTCTGCCTTTAGTAGTCAGTTTCATGAGCAGTGAAACTAGCCCTTTAGTTATGGCTACTTACATTTCAGTAATTTATAATATCAGTTTCCCCGTGGTAGTATATTATTTAGGAAGAGTCATACTTACTAAACGTCCCGCCGGATATGGGGCAGTAGATATTGGTGAACAACCCGGTGTTAAAAAATTTAGAAATGTTAACATTCCCATGGGTAGTTTTGAAATAAGTATTAACCCACTTTATTTTAGTATTGTTATTTTCGCTGTTTGTGCTATCATCGGATTCAGTCCGCTGATCTTACATGCTCTGGGTACTCCCGATTTTGCGTTAGACGCCGATGGCGCATTTAAGTTTATGGATTATGTCTGTCCACCAGGTTTGCCCGGATGTGAAGAGATAGATAAAATAGGGCCATATGGCATGATCGCTTCGTTACTTTCATTATTAGTCATTATAGGATTAGGATGCGCCATAGGAATATATTATTCTTTAAGATCAAAGAATGTCATAGCTATCAGACAAAAAACACGCGAATTGGAAGATGAATTTTCCTCAGCGTTATTCCAATTAGGAAATAGATTAGGTGATGGAATACCGGGAGAGATAGCTTTTGCCCGAGTTGCTGAAACCATGGAAGGAACTACTTCCGGTGAATTTTTTTCTGTGGTAGAGATGAATATCACTAAATTAGGAATGGGATTGGAAGAAGCCATTTTCGATCGAAAAGTAGGAGCTCTAGTTAGTTTTCCATCTAAAGTAATTGAATCGTCAATGAAAGTATTGGTGGAAAGTATCAAAAAAGGACCACGAATTGCAGCTCAAGCTTTATTATCCATGTCTCGATATATTAAAGAGATTCATCGAGTGGAAGAACGATTGAAAGATTTAATGGCCGACGTCAGCGCATCTATGAATTCACAACTAAAATTTCTTACACCAGCTATTGCCGGAATAGTTATTGGAATAACTTCCATGATTTCTACTATCCTCACTAAATTGAGTGCAAATTTGACCAGTTTTGCCACCAAAGGAGAACAAGTGAGCGGATTTGCAGATATGATGACTATTTTTGGTATAGGCATACCTACGTTCCATTTCCAAATTGTAGTAGGCATTTATATCGTTCAGATCGTATTTATTTTAACTATTCTTAGCAGTGGAATAGAAAACGGCGCAGATAAATTAGGAGAAAGATACGCATTAGGAAAGAATTTAGTTAACAGCACTTTGATGTATTGTTTCATTGCCGGAATAGTTATGATATTGTTCAACTTATTTGCTTCCAGTATTTTGAAAAGTACTTTATCAGGATGAGAAGATTAAGATAATTTTCTTGAAACATAAATACTAAAACACATATTTCTCCATCCAATCCAACCAAAATCCTTATAAATAGATTACTCATTTTAACTGCAGTTGGGGTTGTAGCTCAACCTGGGACACGAGAAAGCTCAGCTTTCTGGGTTTCCTTGCAGGAAAGAGCACTACGCTGAAGCGTTTACGAAGTAAATGATCAGTAAACTTCGTTTACAACGAAACGTAGTTGTCGAGGGTTCAAATAGTTTACGAAGGTCGGAGGAAACGACCGAAAAGCGGAACTTTGAAAGTCCCTCCAACCCCACATTTTATATTTTTGATTATTCTAGAAATGTTTCAAAATTAAACTTATAAAAATATTTCACAACCACGACAATATTCTGGATGGAGAATGATAACTTGTATCGCCACGCATACGCAGCTCAAATATGTGATGATGATAATCATAGAATTTTTGTTTGGTCTTATACTTTTCAGCAATAGTCGCATATTGATTCCAGGCAGTTTCATAATCTGAGCCGGTCTTTTTTAAGAAGGATTGTTTACCTGTTTTCAGATACGTATCAATCTCTTCAAAAATCCAAGGATTGCCTACTGCTGCTCGAGCAATCATAACTGCGCTGCACCCCATATCTAACATTCTCTTAGCACTGGAGCCATCTACCACCAACCCATTTCCCACTATTGGAATTTTGGCTTTAACAATTATTTCTTGTAATGCTTTCCAATCGAGAGGAGCAGTAGAAGTATCAGCAGCAGTTTTAGCATGAACCGTTACATAATCCAAACCCACTTCATTGGCAATTTCTATTACTCTTAGATATACTTTCTGTTTTTTCTCTTTTTCGTTTAATCCTAATCTTATTTTTATTCCGCAAGGGAGGGGAGATTCTTTCTTTAAAATAGTTAACAACTCTTTCATTTTAGCAGTTCGTTTAAGCATAGCTGGTCCATTACCACTATTAATAATATCTGGAGAAGGGCAGCCGAAATTTAGATCAATCACGGAAAGATTGGAAAAACGCCCATCTCTGGTTTCAATTCCTTCTCTAATTATTTTCAAAGCTTTATGAAGAACTTCTGGTTTACTTACTAACAATTGAAGCCCAGTCTTGACTGAAGGAGTATGTGTGTCTATCAAACTTAAAGTAGCTTTATTCTTTTGGACTAGAGCTAAGGCTGGAATCATTTCAGTAAAAGTTAAAGACGCACCATGCTGATAACAAAGAGTTCTAAATCCTAGATCGGAGACGCTTTCCATAGGAGAAAGCCATAATTTACCGAAAGGAAATGCGGTCATAAGAGATCAAAAGGAGAATTGGTTTATAGAATTTGTTGTTTATTAAGTATTTATTAAGTATTATGTTTCAGGTTGAAAAACCATACTACAACATTTCCTGTAGAAAAAGTTTATATAGTTAGTATATTCTCCAGTATATAGATGAAGCAAACACACCAAGCAAGAACTGTACAAAAAGAAAACAAAGCTCAATTAAATAGAGTTCAAGCTAGTGTGTATTCTGTCTGGTTTTTTTACTAAATATCTTTCGCCACAATTTTAGCGAAAGGTCAAAAATACAAAAGCTGACAGAATGCTCTATAGTGTCGGGCAAATATAGTTAATCAATGATTAACCGACACTATATCTAAAGGACACAACTAAATGATAAAATCATTGTGTCCTTTATTATAAGGAGGTAAAAAATGAAAAACGAAAGTATGAGAGAAATGAAAAACATGACAAAAATAAACAGAATTAGTAACACGCATATCGGAACCAATTTACTAGATAGTGCTCCTTATCATTATCGCTATTTCTTTTGGCCCTTTAAATAGAAACCACAGTTTACCAACACTTAACCAATCCACTTCAATAGAAGTTAATTCGATTAGGGAATAGAAAATGGTAGATGCCTCACTAAACCAGGAAAATAAAGAATTGAAAGAAGCCCTACAAATATTTTCCCGTGAACGATTAACTTCCAAACAGAAGAGGATATTGCAACTAATTTCAAAACAACATACAATACAAAATGCTGTTCAACATAAAATATCAATGTTGTCAGTTACACCGATGGCTTTAGAATTGGTTCATACTCTTAATTGCTCGCAAACAGCAGTATGGAACAATTTACGCCAATTGAAAAAAATAGGAATAATATCCTATGGAGATCAACGAAATAAAGGAATCCCCGTGGTTATAACCACGCTGGGAAAAATAATAATTAACGGATTGGAGGAATAAAAAAAATGAAAAATAGTTACAAGCTAGCTTCAGCTCTCCTTCGCAGAGGAAGAGTTGATCTAAAAACATTAGAAACAGTAGAACAAAGAGTTAGAACTGGTCAAGCGCTGACAGACATACTCTTCACCCCAGAAATATTAGATATGGCTCCGGACATTTTCCCACCCCATATCGTGGGTGGATTCATAGATAAAAATTTCAGCCAGGGATTTAGAGCAGGAGATACACCACAAAAGTACTTTCATAAAATGACTCGGGGAAGGAAACATTCAACCTTAAGAATGGTTAGTAGACAACTTCATTCTGCCGCTAAAGCTGATGCAACGAGAAGAACTACGTCTGTACACCCAGTACATTTCAATGGTGTTTCCTCTATTAGTTACGCTAATTTAGAGGAAAGATACTTCACTTTCGCCGAACTGCATGCGGAAGTAATATTGGAACAAATACGTGAAACTCCTGCCGGAGAGAGAATACATCAAGCCATAGCAAATTACAGAAATAGTACAGGAGAAGATGTCTTAACTACTTTTTTCGAGATGATGGAACGATGTAAAGAAGTGGGATTATCCCAACAGAAAGAAGTGAAACATAAATACCCCATCCATGGTTTGTTGTACGGCAGCGCAGTAGGTATACCCGATTCTTTACGTCAGAGAATGGAAGAAGTAGGGCAAGTTGTTTTAGGAGAGATGATAGAAAGATTGCCAACTCCTGAAGAAGCTCTCTGTTTCAGTCTGGACTTCTTTCTGGGCCCGAATGATTCCATGTATGTAGGCAGGGATGTACATGAACAACAGATAGGTATGGGGCTGCAATCTGTTTTAGGAGTTGATGAGTCTGCATCATTCTACCAAGCTTGTATTAGAGCTATTGCTGAAAGAGCTCCGGGAGGAGTAGTCTCTTTATCTTACGATCCAATCCAATGCCAGAAAAATAAGTTATACCAAATGGAACTGGCAGCTTTACGTCATAATTTAGAAAATGCTGGTATGACAGTGTTAGATAATAAAGCAGAACACGAAAAAAGTGGTGTATACGCCCTGCGTTTATTTGGAGGTAAAGTTGGAACTCCTACTCCTAATGTAACCAGACTCACTGATGATAAACTGTTCATTGACGATATTTTGGAGCAGCATCGGGAAGAGTTTGCAGCGCAAGGAGTGATTGTTCCTGCAACCTACAGATGTACTGCTGCAGATTTGGTAAACTCTCCACAGGAAGTATCTCAACAAGTATCTAAAGTAAGTAGAAAAGTAAGTGGAGATGTAATTGGAACAAATAAAGACGAAAGAATATTTGTACATCCAACTGTGCATCATGGATTCAAACCATTTGAATTAGATTTAAGTTCTCCGCTGAGTAAGACTATTGTCCAGGAAACTTTCACCAGAGCTGGAGGAGTATCATTGGATAGAATTCCAATAGTAATTATGGAAAGAGTGCCCAACAGCATTGAATTTGCAGGAAAAGAATATGCGCATGAAGTAAGAACATACTTCACTCCGGGGGGTTAAGATGAAAAAACAGATGAAGAACAAGATGAAAAACAAGATTACCATCAGTGAGAACATACATCATGTAAAGTTACAAAAGGAAAAAGTACAAAAAGTGAAAGTAATAGCTTTTGATTTACAGGGGACTTTAGTGGATCACAGTGATCCACCCCTTTTGTTTTTAGACTCAAAATATTGTTTGGAAAAGTTAGAACAACACTTTTTGTTAGTCTTAGTAACTGAAGGAAAAGTATTAGATAATGTAGATGAATTGCTATCATCGTTAGGAATAAAAGAATTCTTCCAATTAGTGTTACACCTAAAAGGAACAGAACATCACAAAGTTGATGGAAGTGCTTTTTTAGAAGTACTTAAAAAAATGAATATTTCAGCGGAAGATTTGATAGTAGTGGGAGATGTTCCGCAAAGTGATATTGGCGGTGCGCATAAAATTGGTGTAAGAGCAATAAGAATCAAGAGAGGTAAATTTCAATCGTTGATACCTACTTTGACAGGAGAAGAAGCAGATGTAGAAATTAGTTCATTGAGCGAGTTAGTATTATTGCTGCAATGATTATTTTCAAGGATTATTTTTCAATTTATTATTTTCAACCATTTATTGAATATTTCTTTCATGTTTCCAGATAAGTTTATATACCCTTTTTGTGTTTCTACACATATTATAAAAGGGGGGATGATCATGGAACTTAAACATAAGTATTTTTGGTTAGGATTAGTAGCCGTTTTTTTTCTTTCCTTCGTTACTATAATTACAATGGATGATTACACAACCATCCAAGGTAGATCAGTACAGACTATTGCTTATATACAGTCTGGAAACTCTATGGGTTTTGAGATCAAAGAAAGCGGTATTAAAAATGGAACCGCTTATTTTAATCAAGATGTGGTGGGAGGTAAAATGGTTTTTGTTTCCGATCCAACTATCACCTTTGACGGCCGATATTATTCTAAAGTTAAATTTACAGCACCCAAAGTTTCATTTAGCAAATTAGATCTACAATTGAAGTTATCTGAAAAAGAATTGGATCAAATAGGTATTAACCGAGAAAATATCAAATTATACCTTAATGGCAGAGAAGTTCCCACCTATTTTCTAGAATTGAAAAATAACTACAATTATTACAATGTTAATGGAATAACTGAAACGGGAAGTATGGTTATCGGAGAAGCGAGAAAAGGAGTGGTTTCTTCAGTAGAAAAAGTTGCGGATGAACAGATACCACCAGAACAACTTCCCTCATCGGTAGAGCCAGAAATCCAAGTACCCCTACCCCTTGTGGGAGAAGCGGCAGCAGTTGATTCAAAAATATCCGTGTGGGATTCAATTAAAGCATTCTTTGGAAGTTGGTTTAAGTAGAATTTTATTTTTTATTTATATTTGATTTTTATTTTCACTTTTTTATTTTAAGCATTTATGAAATAAGAGAAACAGAGAGTAGTAGAACCTAATCAAAAAAATAAAAAAAGAAGGAATTAATATCCTCGGCACTTTGCACAATAATATCGGTTGGCATTCTCAACTACGATTCTTTCGCCGCAACCCTTGCAACAGCGCTGAATTTTAAACTTTTTAACTTCTTGAAAGACGTGCTGTTTCACCAATATCACCCTCTTTTTTAAGAAAGTCCATAAAAATAATTTTATATGACTTTCTTTTTTGTGAAAGCGGAGAGAAATAACCCTACCACATTCACTAAACACCCATTTAGGATAAGAAATTTAATGAAGTATTTAAATGTTTGCCACTTAATGAGGAGAAAAACGAGAGAATGAGGATATTTATAATTTAATGTTAATTAGAATAAAAACAGTAAAAATATTAAAATTTCATTTTTGATTATTGTATATCTAGCAAAATATTAAATACCTCTCCCCATTCACCCCACCATGATCAATCTTTCTATTGTCATAATTATCATAATCGGAGCAGCCATCTTTCTAGCTATCGGTTATTATCTGGGAACAAAATTATCTACCCATTTCATCAATAAACAATGGGAGGAGAAAATACCCGAATACAGAAAAGATGCCATTAATCGTTCTCGTGCTGGTTTAGGAGGTAAATTCTCCGAGAACTTAGCACCATACTTTCCCAACTTTCCCTATCATCCCACAGAATTACGCTGGTTAGGAGGAAGTCCTACTGATTATGTTGCGTTCAAAGGGATGGATAATGACCAAATTGAAGAAATAGTATTCTTAGAAATTAAAAGTGGCAATTCTCAATTAACTAAAAGGGAGAAACAGATTAAAGAAGTAGTGGAAAAGAAGAAAGTAAGATTTGAAGAATATAGGGTGGATGAGGGGATTACTAGAGGGGAGAAGTAAATTAGGAACAAATAATCATAACCACAAATTATTCTAAATCACAAACACAAAAATAATCCCAAAAGCCGCCATTCCGCCCCACACTACTTTATTCCAATGAAATATTTTCAATCCATCCAAATTTCCAAATGGGATTAAATTAAATAATCCTAACCACATATTGATGGAAAAGCCAATAGAAGTAACACTTCTCCATGCAGGAAAAGTAAAGAACAATCCCAAGAATATCAAACCTAAAACATAATTAACTAATGGTCCGGCAGCACTAATTATTCCATTTTCTTTTCGCGTGACCATACCATGGATCATCACTGCACCGGGGGCGGCAAAGATGAACCCAATAACTACTGCCAATCCTACGGCTAGATATAAGAATTGATCCCACGCTCGAAATTCTGCGGCGCAGCCATAATGCTGAGCAACAAACTTATGTCCCAATTCATGTAATAAAAAACCTAATCCTGCCGTAAATAAAGATATCACAAATATTTTGAGAAAATGAAGTTGAAATGCATTGGAGATTGAACCATTCATCAAACTGGCTCCGGAATAAATGAAAGCAAAAGCTAAAGATAAAGCTAACCACGCTTTGGTTATATCGATTAATTCTATTTTAGAAGTTTTAATTCCCATCAGTTTTATCACTGGATGTATCTGCATCGTTTAATTCACCATCTAATTTTTCTTTAATAGCTTCTTTCAGTCGCTGTGCTTCTTCTTCAACTTTGACTAAGAGAGATAGATCCCCAAAGTTTTCTTCAGCACATTCTACACAGTAAAAATCAGCAGTATCTTTAATTTGATAAACCGCTTCTTTTTCGCAAATGATACACTTTTTACCCATTACTGTTCTAAAAAGAAAGGTCGTTTAAAAAGGTTTTGTTGTTAGCGAATAATAACCAAACTCACTTCTCCAACAACATCTCTTTAATCTCTTCAATCTCATTCTCAGTAACCGCACAACCACCATATTTAGTGGCATACAGTACTGATTCTACCAACACACTTTTCCCATCTTTCTGTTGAGGGATATAAGAATCTAGTAAACCCATCTTGTACGCTACTCCGGCTAATTCAATAGAACGAATTATTTGTATGTTCTCTAGTTGTTTTTGAAATGCTTTCATCTTATCTTTATTTACCACTACTTTTGATCTAAATCTACCCTCTAGTAATTTTGCCATCCCCGTGGGCTTTTCAATAAATAATCGTAAAGTTCTTTCATCCATTACTACCGTTGCGCCTAATTCTAAGGCTGATGCTACTGATTCCATTTCTCCTGATTGGATCACATCCATTGGTTTTCCTTTAATGCTGAAAGAATTATTAGCCAGAGCAATAAGATCAGCAACTTTTCTATTAGGGACTTGGTCATAAATTTCCAATACCCCATCATTGATGTATTTCATAACTTGCAATGCTTCAAATTCAAAACGATGGATACTCAAAGGACGTTCAACTAATTCCTTTCTAACTGCAGGAGTGATATAAAATTTTCCGCCAGACTGCTTTTTAAGTTCAGGAAGAAATTCAATCAATCGAGATATCATTAAAGAGATAATAGGCCCGGCATCAAAGAAAAATATCTTTTCGTTAGATTCTTCGTTGGGTTTAACAGCATTAACCATATTAATCTACCCCAAACAATTTAAAGGCTAATTGTAATCTTTTCTTGGCTGACATGCCTTGATCGCTAATGTCTAAAGCAGTAGTCTTACTGGCATATTGCTGTAAATCCCAGTTGGACAAACCCATCAATCCTGCAGCTTGGCCCATAGAGAGTCCGTGTTCTAATAGAACCGTTCCTTTCTTAATTCTTGCAGCATCCATGACATCTTGCAAGTGTAATTTAACTTTGGCATCACTCTTACGAATAAGGTCATACAAAGCTTTGAGATTACGATTATAACCACCAAAATTATTACGTTGTAAATTCTCAGCAGCTTCTTTTAAATGCTCAATTAAATCAGAATAATCAGCATCAGGAATTGATTCAACTATCTTGTAGATGGAATAAATAAGAACGGTTATAGAGATTAAATCAATATCCTTCTGTACGGCCACA
>Ga0209541_10004664_pt1 | contig 24228 bp, 21 predicted proteins | sample RifCSPlowO2_01_FD_184027 | JGI IMG/M metagenome (GOLD analysis project Ga0209541, IMG submission 184027) | Groundwater microbial communities from Rifle, Colorado - Rifle CSP2_plank lowO2_0.1 (SPAdes) (version 2) | ecosystem: Environmental > Aquatic > Deep subsurface > Groundwater | place... | reverse complement strand
CCGAGCGAGCTTCAACGCCGCCGATTCGCCACTTTGCCTTTCGGCCGGCGGCGACGATAGTCTCGGCTTCCTGTTCGGTCTTCGGTTCAACGGCGGCGGTGAAAGTTAGGTCATCGCCGTTTTTTGTCTTAAGGACAGCGGTGATCACCCAGTAACGGACGGGAACGAAAGCGCGGATTTCCTTCTCCCGTTCGACCAGAATCCGGAGAGCGGGGGATTGAACGCGGCCGGCCGAGAGACCGTAACGCAGTTTTTGCCAGATGAGACCGGAGAGATCGTAACCGAAGAGCCGATCCAACACCCGCCGCGCTTCTTGGGCGTGGAGGAGATTTTTATCAATCTCGCGCGGTTGCGCTATGGCCGTTTCCACCGCCTCCTTCGTAATTTCATGGAAAACGATTCTTTTTATTTTTGAGTCTCCAAGATTAATCGCTTCGGCGATGTGCCAAGCAATCGCTTCGCCTTCGCGATCCGGATCAGTGGCGAGGAAAACGTTGGAAGATTTTTTTGCCGCGTTCTTAAGTTCGTCAACGATCAACTCTTTGCCTTTCACGATTTCATAATTGGGGACAAAACCGGCCTCAATATCAATGGCGTTCTTGTTTGATTTCGGCAGATCGCGAATATGCCCAACGCTCGCGAGCACGCGATAGCCATTACCGAGATATTTGCCAATCGTTTTTGCTTTCGCCGGCGACTCGACGATCAATAATTTTTTGTCTGCAAGTTTGGGCATTGGCCTACATTAGTACTATGCCCCCGCCTTTTTTGCAAACAGAAATAAATAATTGGGGATAAAAAAGAGCGCACATCGTGGCGGATGCGCGCTCAAAAAAGGTATCACTCGTCGAGCCGAAAAACAGTCAAGGACAAAACGAAAGAGCCAACTTAGTCGGGGGCTCGAGGGAGCACTTCTCTGGGGATGCGAGTCATACTCGATCTCCTATAAAAAGACCACGGGACCAGTCCGACGCTAAGTCTAGCATTGTTGACCCAAATATCAAGCGCTTGGAGAATGGCTTGTGGATAACTGCAGACGGATTTCACCAAGCGCTTCTTTGATTATTCCTTTGATTTCCATTGTAGCGAGTAAGACGTTGATTTCATTGGCCGGTCGTTCTAGTTGACGGATAAGTTCATCGCGCGGTAGCGGCTCAATCATAAGAAGTTCGACGATTGTTTGTTCGGCGGGTGAGAGCAAGTCGAGGTCGAGAGTTTTTGCTTCATTAACGTCTGGTTTGAAGCCAAGCATTTCCAATAAGTCAGAGCTCGTGGTGATGGGCGTAGCCCCCTGGCGAATGAGTTGGTTGGTGCCGTAAGACTGTGGCGAGAAAATTGACCCGGGTACGGCGCCGACTTCTCGATTATAATCGAGGGCCAGACGGGCGGTGATGAGCGTCCCCGATTTCTCCCCGGCCTCGACGATAAGAACGGCTTTCGAAAGTCCAGCCATAATCCGATTGCGGCGCGGGAAAGTGTGGATACCAGCCGGCGCCGTCGGCGGCAATTCAGAGAGCAGGGCGCCGCCGGCCTCGATGATGCGATCGGCGAGCCGGGCGTTGGATTGGGGATGCAGAACCGATCGGTCAAGGCCGGAACCCGGGATGGCAATCGTCGGCAATCCGGCCTCGAGCGCGGCTTTGTGGGCGATGGTATCGGCGCCGATCGCGAGGCCGGAGACAATCGCAATCGGGTGGCCGGTCAGGTCGCGGATCAGCGATTCACAGGCTTCCTGCCCGTAGCGAGTTACCTTTCGCGAACCGACGACGGTAAGATAAGTAAATTCGCTTGGATTGGGCAAAACTCCTTCCAGATAAAGTTCTTTCGGCGGATCGGCCATTTCTTTGACGCTAGCCGGAAACTCTTCCGGTTTTAGTTTTGTAATCTTATTCTCACTTTCCATTCCACGATTCTACCAGATTTTTTTTGAAAAACATTGTCGGGAGGCGTTGCCTCCCGACAATTTCCCGACAATCGCAAAGTTTTATTGATTATTACAGGTGACATCGTTGCTTGGGTTGAAGAAAAAGGCGCCAAAACTTTCTTGTATTTCATCGTCTGCGATTTGGGTAGAAGGGCCGGCATACCCGGTGCTGTCGACACAAAAGGTGGTGCCATCGTTTAGATTTACAGCTACCCCCCAGGCAGTTGCTCCAGTGGGCGGAGATTGAGGCGCGTTTTGGCCACAAGAAATAGATTGACCTGGCACGGGTGTTTTTTGGTTGATGGAATAGTAGAGGATTGAGGCAAAACCGCCCGGGCTGGTCGCGATACAAATAGCGGCTTTGTGGGTTCCAAGTGATATATCGTATCCTAATTCTGCTTCTGTCCGTAATTGTAGCATTTCTCCTTTAATCGCCGCATCTTTTGCCTTCCTTCGTGCCGTAGAAAGCGAGGCAAAAACAATACTGGATAACAAACCAATAATCGCAATAACGACCAAAAGCTCAATTAAGGTGAACCCCCCTCTTCCTTTGTAAACTTGTAACCTTTAGAAAAAGCATTGGTTCTATTATACACCTAATATCTGGTTGTGTTACCATATTAGGTATGCTTGATATTAAGTTTATCCGCGAGAATGCTGATTTGGTGAAAGATGCAATTCGGAAGAAACACCTGACGCTTGATTTGGAGGAGTTGCTAAAAGTTGACGCCGAGCGGTTAACGGTGTTGGGTAAAGTTGAGACCGCGCGGGCGCGGCAGAATATCGTTAGCCAGGAGATTGTTAAGGCGACAACGGAGGCGCGCGCCAAGTTAATTTCCGAGATGACACAACTCAAAGCCGATTTCAAGGTGGGCGAAGATAATTTAGCGAAAGTGATGAAGCAGTGGCAGACCCTGATGCTCCAAGTGCCGAATCTGCCCGATATTTCGGTGCCGGAAGGCGCGGACGAGAAGGAGAATCAAGAAGTACAGACGTGGGGCGATAAACCCAAGTTTAATTTCCAGCCCAAAGACCATCTTGAACTTATGCTGGCTCTCCAGATGGTTGATTTCGAGCGCGGGGCCAAAGTCCATGGTTTTCGCGGTTATTTTTTGCCGGGCGCCGGGGCGGAATTGTCTTGGGCGCTCATCAACTGCGCGCGAGATTTTTTCGGCCGGAAGAATTTTGTGCCCGTTATCGCTCCCGCGATCGTCAAGAAAGAATATTTTTACGGCACCGGACATTTGCCCCGCGAGGCCGACGATCTCTATAAAACGCAAGACGGTGATTACCTCTCCGGCACGGCGGAGGTGCCGATGATGGCTTATCACGCTGATGAGATTCTGGCGCTCGCCGAGTTGCCGAAGCGCTATTTGGCCTTTTCTCCTTGTTACCGGCGCGAAGCCGGAAGTCACGGGAAAGACACAAAGGGCTTGATTCGCGTTCATGAATTTTTTAAATTAGAACAGCTGGTTTTATGTCGTGCCGATCATACCGAGTCGGCCGCGATTCACGAAGAGCTCAATCGCAATTATGAAGAATTTCTGGAGTTATTGAAGTTGCCTTATCGCCGTCTTCTGATCTGCGGCGGCGATTTGTCTTTGAGCAAGGTTAAACAGTACGACACTGAAGTCTGGTTTCCGGCGCAGGGTGTTTATCGCGAAGGCTCAAGCGCGTCTTATTACCACGATTTCCAAACTCGTCGCTTCAATATTCGTTATCGAGGCGAGGATGGCCAAGCTCGTTTTGCCCACTCTCTCAACGGCACGGCGATGGCGACACCGCGTCTCCTCGCCGCCTTGGTTGAGAATCACCAAACGGCCGATGGCTCGATCGCCATTCCGGACGCTCTCTGTCCTTACCTTGGAGGGCGAGAAACGATCGGACATGGCGTCTCATCGTGAGATTTTGAAAACCAATCGTCGCGCGCGGCGGAAACGTTATTTCCGCCGTTCGGTGACCGCCAGTCTTTTGGCTATCCTGATTTTGTTGTTTGGCGGCTGGTATTTTTGGAACTCTCCGTTATTTGCCCTGACGAATGTTGCGGTGACGGGCGCGGCGCCGGCTCTCGTCGAGCGTTTGACGCAGACGGTGAACGACGTTTTGGCCCGGCAATACCTTGGACTTTTCCACCAGCGAGTTAATTGGTTTTACCCGTCGGCCGCGCTCCTGGCGATTCTTCGTCAGCAATTTTCGGAGCTGGCGACGATTAGTATCACGAATCCCTCGTGGGGAACGTTGCGGATTGAGGTGTCCGCGCGCTGGCCAGCGGCGCTTTGGTGCGCCGGCGACTGTTACTATTTGGACTCGACCGGTCTCGCTTATTCGTCCGCCCCGCAATTTTCTAACAACCCTCTTCTGGTCTTAACCGGACTTTCGTTAGCCATGCCGATTGGTAGCCGCCCGCTTGCGATTTCCGATTTTGAATATCTTCTCCAAACGCGAACGATGATCAATCAATTATTGCAAACGGTCCCCGACTTGGCTGGCCAGACGATTGAAGCCGTGTCTCTGGCTGAACCAATTGATTACACTTTCAATATTCGCAACGTTCGTCTGACCTCCGGCGGCTGGCGGCTTCTCATTGTCCGCCGCGACACCGTCGAGACGATCGCGTCGCGGCTCGTGGCGGCTTTCTCCGCCCCGGCTTTTCTCGCTGAATATCATTCGTCGAGCTCCACCCGTGGCGGGGCGAGCGCCGCCCTCGGCTATTTGGATATTCGCTTTGATCGTAAAGTTTTTTATAAATTTGTGCCATAATAGCAAGATATGACATTTCTCGCGCTTCTCGGTCGTTACTTTGTTTGGCATTACACTGGCGGGCTTCTTGATGGCTTGCGTCTTTGGGCTGATTTCCTCTGGTTCATTTATCACTTCTTTTCCGTACCGGTGATCGTTCGAACGCTTTTTACCCCCTGGCGGCGGTTAGGAGAAGCTTATCGCCGGGGTTTCGACCCCGGTCGGGCGCTGGAGACTTTCATCGTCAACATTTTGATGCGTCTCTTCGGGTTTATTGTTCGAATCTTTTTTCTGTTGGCCGCGCTCCTGGTTCTGCTTGCCACTTTCTGGCTCGGCCTTCTTTTCACCCTCATCTTTTTTCTGGCCCCGTTCCTGATTCTGGGCTCGTTTATTATCGGTTTCTATCTTCTCTTTTTAAGCTAAGCTATGCACCCTTTCCGATCACAATTAGTTACCAGCCGCGCTTACCCACTCCTTCGGCTTGATGGGCTAATCGGCCATCGCGAGCGTCACTGGCTTCTTCACACGTTGGCTTGGCTTGCGTTTCTTCTGGCCCTCATTCTGATTATTGCCAGTCTCTCCTCGGTTATTCCTAATCTGGTCGTCTACCTTGCCCTTTTTCAATCCGTTGTTCCGAAATTAGTCGGCGGATTATTTATCATTTTCTCAATCTGGTTCTCGATCTATCTTTTGGAGGCCTATTTCCGCGATCACTATTTTTCTCTGCTTTTACCAGAATCTGGCGACTTGTTCACTTTCGAAATTGGCCGTCTGCTTTATCGGGCGGAAGAACCTGACCCACTTATTGCTTGTCTGGTCTCAAAGAGTGGGGGACTAGCCAGGCTTCGTCTCGGAATTCCCGAGGCCTCGTTGCTCGGTTTCTTAGAGACTCATCGCGGGGCGGTTTCGCCAACGGCGGCGATCCCGGCTTTGCCGATTGAACCGGGCCAGGTGCTGACCTTTGAACATTTGTTGGGTTGGCTCTTTGATCACTACCCCGATTTTTCAAAATGGTTGCTCGAATTCGAAATTCGCCGCGATGACCTGACTGGCGCCGCCAGTTGGCTGGCTCGTCAGACTGTCGGCGAACAAATGGCCGAACAGTGGTGGTCGCGCGAACGGCTGGCGCGCCTGCCCGGGCTGGCCAAGGATTGGTCATACGGCGAGACGGCTCGTCTTGACCAATACGCCAGCGATCTTCGCGCCTCGCCCGATACGGCGCTTCATCCCGATGATCCGCTGACTCCTTCGCCAACGGCTTTGCAGGTGGAAACAATTTTGGCTCGCGATCGAGAAGCCAACGCTGTGCTGATTGGTCCGGCCGGCGGCCAAGGTCCCCATTCCATCGTTCTCGAGCTGGTGAAGTTGATTAAGCGCGGCCGAGTGGCGCCGGTTCTCGAGCACCGCCGGCCGGTGTTCCTTGAGACCGCGCGTCTCCTGGCTTCGTTCCGTGAGGCCGAGGCGCTGGAGAAGGAAATTTTGGCCATTGTTCACGAAGTGATCGCGGCTGGTAATATTCTTCTAATCATTGATGATCTGCCCAACCTGATTGTCGGAGCGCGGACTCTGGGCGCGCCGATCGAGAAGCTTCTCGATCCCTTTTTGGCTTCGGCGGCGGTGCCGCTTCTCGCCCTGGCTGATGTCGAAGCGCATCATCGCGTTCTCGAGCCGCTGCCCGAACTTATGAATCGTTTCGAGGTGGTAACGGTCGCCGAAACCGATCCGAATTTTCTTCTCACGGCGCTCGAGGACCGGGCTCTCGCCCTCGAGCGCCGTTATGAAGTGGTTTTTACTTATCAGGCTTTGCTCGTTTTGCTTGATTTGACCAATGAGCACGTCACCGCCGGTTCAGTTGAGAACGAAGCGATCGATTTTCTTCTCGAACTCCCGATTTGGGCGCGGACAAACAAGTTAACGCTTATCGGAAAAAGGGAAGTGCTGACTTATGCCGAGAAGAAACTTAAGGTGCCCGTCGGTCCGGTCGGGGCGGCGGAACGAGAGAAACTTCTCCAGCTCGAAACCCGGCTCCACGCCCGGGTGATCGGCCAGGATCCGGCCATTGTGGCAATTGCCGGCGCGATGCGTCGGAGCCGAGCCGGGATTAGGAACATCAAACGCCCGATCGGTTCTTTCCTTTTCTTTGGGCCGACGGGGGTGGGGAAGACCGAAACGGCGAAGGCTCTGGCGGCGGTCTTCTTCGGTTCCGAGGAATCTTTCATCCGTTTGGATATGTCGGAATATCAGGGGGCTGAATCCTTGTCGCGCTTGATTGGTTCGCGGGCGTCCGGCGAGCCGGGTATTCTCGCCAATCTTGTTCGCGAGAAGCCGTACAGCGTCCTCTTGCTCGATGAGTTTGAGAAATCTGACGCCGCTTTGCGCGATCTTTTCTTGCAGATTCTCGACGAGGGATTTTTCTCCGACGCGCGCGGCGAGCGAGTGAATACTCGTCATCTAATAATTATTGCCACTTCGAACGCCGGCGCGCCGCTCATCTGGGATATGGTGAAAGCCGGCCGCCGGCTTTTTGAAGAGGAGCGGACAATTATTGATACGATCATCAAGCAGGGGATTTTCAAGCCGGAACTCATCAATCGTTTTGATGCGGTTATCCTCTTTAATCCATTGGGGGCCGACGAACTGCGCTCGGTGGCCCAGTTGATGCTTACCGCCTTGGCGGAGCGGCTTAAGGAGAAGGGGATTATTCTCAAAATTACCGACGGGCTTCTTAACCGGTTGGTAGAGCGGGGAACCGATCCGCAATTTGGCGCCCGCCCGATGCGCCGGTTCATCGAATCATCAGTTGAGCAAATGATTGCCGATGAGATGATCGCTAACCGCCTGAAGAGCGGGCAAACAGTTGAACTTGTCCCGACCGCGGCTGATATCAAAGAGCCGTTTACCCTGACAATCACCAGTTAAACAAGCGATGCTCTATTATCTAAAGACCGCGGTTGCTTCCCGATCATGAAACGTCTTCTGCTCGGCTTGCTCATCATTTTTGTTCTTGTTTCAGTTTGGCTTCTGCCCGATGAACATGGCAATTATCCGGTGGCGATCGAGCGCTTGGTCAGCCAAGTCTTCCGCGAGACCGTGACCCCCGAGAGTCTCCGGGCGCGCTACGCCGCCAAGACCTTCACCATCTTGCTCGTTCCCGGCCATGATCCGGAATACCCCGGCGCTATTTATGGCGCTCTCCGCGAGGCCGATTTGACTCTGGCGTTGGCCGCCAGAATTAAAGCTGATCTGGAGCGAGTGGGGACCTGGCGGGTTCTCTCGACCCGCGATTTTGCCACTGGCCAATATCAATTAGAATTCGCCACTTACTTTGAGCGAGAACGAATCGCGATCAACTCTTTCCGGTCTCAATTGCGGCAGAAATTTGCTTCGTTGGTGGCGAGCGGTGAACTTGTGCCACCCACCCAAGCGGTCTATCACAACTTCGCTCCCGTGGAAGTTTCCAATCGTCTTTACGGCATCAATCGTTGGGCCAACGACCATCAAGTTGATTTGACCCTGCATCTTCATTTCAATGATTACCCCGGGCGGCGAGGAGCGGGCAAATATAGCGGCTTCTCGATTTATATTCCCGAACGGCAATTGCCTAACGCCCGCGTCAGCCGCGAGTTGGCCGAAGTGATACAGCGCGAACTGGCAGGGGTAATGCCGGTGTCCAACTTCCCCGGCGAAGTCGGGAGTCCGATCGAAGATCAAGAATTGATCGCGGTGGGGGCTAATGGTTCGCGCGTCTCGGCGTCTTTCCTCGTTGAGTATGGTTATATTGCCGAGAAGCGATTCCAGACCAAAGCCACTCGCGCGGCGGCGTTTGATGAGTTGTCTTCGCGCACCGCCCGCGGCCTGGCCAAATATTTCAATTTCCGGTCGTAGAAACTTTAAGAGTTAGTTTTTTATTAGGATGTGAAAATGGAAAGTTTTTGGGATAAGTTGCCGAAGCCGTTTTTTTGTTTGGCGCCGCTGGCGAAGGTGACCGATGCGGCTTTTCGCCGCATCATCGCCAAATATGGAAAGCTTGCCCGAACCGCCGAATGGCGGGGCGGGCCGGACGTAATGTGGACCGAGTTCGTCTCCGCCGACGGTCTTTGTCATCCCAGGGGACGAGAAAAATTGCTGACCGATTTGCTTTATTCTGAAAGTGAACGGCCGATTGTCGCGCAACTCTTCACGGCTCACCCGGACAAGATGGAAGAAGCGGCGCGGTTAATCCAAGAGCTTGGTTTCGATGGTCTCGATATTAATATGGGTTGTCCCGATCGAGCGATTGAGAAGCAAGGCGCCGGCGCGGCGCTGATCAAGAATCCTAAACTCGCCCAAGAGATTATCCGAGCGGCGCGCGTCGGCGCGCCGCCACTCCCGATCTCGGTCAAAACGCGCCTCGGTTATAATCACGATGAGCTTGACACCTGGTTGCCGGCGCTTTTGGAAACTAATCTGGCCGCGGTTACTATTCACGCGCGGACGAGGAAAGAAATGTCAAAAGCACCAGCGCATTGGGAAGCGCTTACACGGGCGGTCAAAATTCGCGATGATCTTCAGAGCAAAACGTTGATTATCGGCAACGGCGATGTCGCCGATCTCGCCGCGGCGCGCTGGCGCGCCGTGGAGACGGGCGTTGATGGCCTTATGCTCGGGCGGGCGATTTTTGGAAACCCGTGGCTGTTTTGTGATTTAAGGTTCGACCTTAAGAACCCGCCAAGGTCGAACCTTGAAATCCGTCTGCGCGTTCTGGTTGAGCACACCAAACTGTTTGAGAAAATATTCGGCGGCATCAAGAGTTTCGCGATTATGAAGAAACATTATCAGGCCTATACGACAGGCTGGCAGGGGGCAAGTGAACTTCGGCAAGAATTAATGGAAGCGCCCAATGGAGCCACGGTGGAGAAAATAGTTGGCAAGTATCTAGCGAATATGCTACACTCGCGACCAGAAGTCAAGGATGACCTTGGCCAATAATCTTCGTTCTTTTGCAAAGGAGGTTTCGAAAATGACAGTCAAACCAACTAATGTGTTTAAGATTACCAAGACCGTGGAATGCCCAAATTGTGGGATAAAAACTCCCACACCTAGTGAGCTGACAGGAAAAACACGCGGTGAGATGTTTTGCACATATTGTGATCACGGGCCGTTCACCGTGACTTTCATGAAAGATGGTCGGGTGTTGAATGATCCTCAATTCACGGCTTACCAGGATGACATGTGCGGAACAACCTGATCTTCCTTGCTCTGAACCTTTTCCTTTTGTGGACACCACGACCCCGCTCGTCCCGCCCGTAGCGGGGCTTGCGGGGTCGCTTTTTTTTCATTATTTTTTCCGCTATACTGGCCAGATGTCCGAATTGGCGCTTTATCGCAAATATCGTCCCAGCGGCTTCGACCAAGTGGTTGGTCAAGAGTCAGTCGTTCAAGTTCTCGAGAGTTCGATCAAACAAGGCGTTATCGCCCATGCTTACCTCTTCGCCGGCTCGCGAGGAACGGGCAAAACCTCGATTGCCCGCATTTTAGCCCGCGAGCTTGGCACTTCAACGCACGATCTCTATGAAATTGACGCCGCGTCGAGCCGCGGTATTGATGAGATCCGCGAGCTCCGCGAAGCGGTGCGGACGCTACCCTTCGAATCCAAGTATAAAGTTTATATTATCGATGAAGTCCATATGTTGACCAAAGAGGCCTTCAACGCTCTGCTCAAGACGCTCGAAGAGCCGCCGAGCCATGTCATTTTTATTCTGGCGACAACGGAAGGGCACAAGCTCCCCGAGACGATTATCTCGCGCTGCCAGACTTTCACTTTCCGCCAGCCCGGGCTCGATGAACTCCGAACGGTGATCACGCGGGCGGCCCAGCACGAGGGGCGAAAGCTCGAACCGGCCGCCGCCGATCTGGTCGCTCTCTTGGGTGACGGATCTTATCGCGACGCGCTCGGCGTGCTTCAGCAGACTTTCGGGGCCACGGCTGATAAGACGATCAGCGCGGCGTTTGTGGCTTCCATCAGCGGCGCGCCGCCCTATGAGCTCGTCACCCAACTCATCGACGGGTTAGTTGGTCAAGATACGGCGCAGGGTCTTGGCGCTATTCGGCGGGCGAGCGAGCTTCAGCGCGATCCGCGCGTTTTTCTCAAGCTAGTTTTGCGCCTGATCCGCTACGCGATGTTTCTCAAGTTCGCGCCGGCCGTCGGCCAGGAATTAACAGCGCCGCTCGGCGAGACCGAGCGGCAATTCGTCGAAGCGCTCGCCGGGCGCAAAGAATCATCGTCGCTCTCGCTTATTCTTCGTGAATTGCTCGTGACTTACGACGAGCTCGGCCGATCGTATATTCCCGAATTGCCTCTCGAGCTCGCGGTGTTGCGCATTGTCGGTTTGCTGGCTAAACATGTCTAAAGTCGCGAAAACAAAAATAACCACTTTGCCGACCGTTTGGGATCTCTCGCCGCTTGTGCCGGGTGACGGGAGCGAGACCGCTTTTGCCGCGGAACTGACCCAAACCAAACAAATCACCGATCAATTTGCCGCCAAGTGGCGAGACCGTTCCGATTATCTCACCGCACCGGCCGCGCTTGCCGCCGCCCTCAAGGAATACGAAGAGTTGGAGCGTCTGACCGGTCGAGCCCTACCCTACGCTTACCTCCGAAGCCAGCAGGATATGCGCGAGACGGCCTCGCGCGCGCGCCTCGCGCGCGCGGAGAAAGTGGCGGAAGAGGTTGCCAATGGTCTGCTTTTTTTCACCCATCGGCTGGCGCGAGTGGGGGAGGAGACGCAAACTATTTTTCTCCAAAGGCCGGAACTCAAACCCTATCGGCACTTCTTGGAGCGACTTTTCGCTGACGCGCGCTATCTCCTGCCCGAAGGCGAAGAGAAGGTGATTAATCTCTACTCCGGATCGGCTTGGAGCGATTGGAAGCGCTTGCTTGAGAAACTTCTGTCGCGCGAGGAGCGGTTGGTGTCCGTGGCCCCCGGGCAAGAAGCGGTTAAGAGTTTTGCCGGCCTTCTCGGTCTCTTAGAATCATCGGAACAATCAGTGCGCGATAACGCCGCCCTGGCGCTCGATCAGATTTTTCTCGCGCACGCTGATATCGCCGAGGCGGAATTGAATGCGATTCTTACGACCAAGCGAGTGAACGACGACTTGCGCCAAGTAACGCGTCCCGATCAGCTTCGCCATTTGGCCGACGACATTGATTCAGCGGTGGTTGATACTTTGGTGTCAGCAGTGGCTGATCGTTTCGATTTGTCTCACCGCTACTATGCGCTTAAAACGAAATTGCTGGGTAAAAAGAAACTGGCTTTCCACGATCGCGTCGCGCCGGTCGGCCAACTGCCTGGTCACTGGACTTATCCGGCGGCCGTCTCGATGGTCGGCGAAGTGCTCGGTAATCTTGACAGCGAGTTTGGCAAAATTTTCAACGCTTTTACGCAAGAGGCCCGCATCGACGTGGCTTCCCGACCCGGCAAAGCCTCGGGCGCTTTTTGCTGGCATGGACCGATTACCCAGCCGACTTATATTCTTCTTAATCATAATGATTCACTTCGCGACGTTCTCACCTTGGCTCACGAAGTTGGGCATGGGATCAATAATGAGTTGATTCGAGAGCGCCAAAACGCCCTCTACTTCGGGACGCCGACCTCGACCGCGGAAGTGGCGAGCACCTTCTTTGAAAACTTCGTGCTCGAGCGCTTGATCGAGGAGGCCGATGAAGCTAGCCGGTTGGCAATCCTGATGGCCCAGCTTGATTCGGAAGTGGCAACAATTTTCCGACAAATTTCTTTTTACCGTTTCGAACGGGAGCTCCATGCCGCGCATCGCCCGGCGGGTTATTTGTCGAGTGAGGCGATCAACGCGCTTTTCCTGAAGCATTTGGGCGATTATCTCGGCGAGTCGGTGGACCGCCCCGCCGCGGCGGGCCGGTGGTGGATTTATATCTCACATTTCCGCGCGCCTTTCTACGTCTATTCTTATGCGAGCGGTTTGCTGATCGCCAAAGCGTTGCAACGGTTAGTGCGCGAGGATAAGAAACAAGTGGCCGGCGTGAAAGAGTTCCTCTCGGCGGGTCTATCAGATTCTCCCCAGCGGATTTTTGCCAAGCTCGGGATTGATATTGGCAATCCCACTTTCTGGCAGTCCGGTCTCGCCGAGTTCGAACGCCGGCTCGCCACGGCCGAGAGTCTGGCGGCGAAGATTAATTTACGCTAATCTACATTGTAAACCTTGCCGGTTCGTCTGTTTGTGTTGGGGGGTCGTCTAACGGTAGGACAACAGCCTTTGGAGCTGTGTATGAAGGTCCGATTCCTTCCCCCCCAGTATGCCCGATTCCATCGCTATTTTGCCCCCGATAAAATGATTCTGATATAGTGAAAGGTGAAAAAAATCTTGGGTTTAATATTTGACAAGCGGGCCGGCTTTTGTCATTATTGAGATGGCGCTTGTTCTTGTTTAACGGGCTAATGGATTGGCTCGGAAAGGAGTATCCTGTTATGCTGGTGCTTTCGAGACAGCGCGATGAAACGATTATGATCGGCGATGACGTGAAAATCACCGTCGTTGACATCCGGGGCGACAAGGTTCGGTTAGGCATTACCGCCCCTCGACACATTCAAGTTCATCGCCAAGAGGTCTATGATGCGATCAAGCGTGAGAGACAGTTTAAATCTCCGTCCGATTCATCCGAAAATTCTTCCGACTCCTCGCCTGATTCGCCTAAAACGTAAAGAGATCAGTTCAAGAGCCGTTCGCTTTCCCAGCGCGGCTCTTCTCTTTAGGGCAATAGAATAGCGGTGGGGATAACCTGGTGGGGAAAAATTGGCCAACGAGGTACAATGTTAGAAATGAAAGAAGTTGAGTTGCTCGAGCTTTCGGCGCCCGGGTGCCAACACTGCGCGGCGTTCCGCGAGTTTTGGCGTTCGGTCGAAAAGAATTGGCCCGCGGTAAAGTTTCGTGAGATTAGCGTTACCACCCCCGAAGGGCAGGAGCTTGCCGGCAAGCATATGATTTTTGCTTCGCCCGGCATTGTTCTTAATGGCGAACTTTTCTCCACCGGCGGCGTCAATCAAGAAAAATTTTTAACCAAACTAAAAGCGCTTTCCGCATGAATCGTCTCAAACCAGAATTTGTTCTCCGATTGTCATTGGCGGTGATGTATTTGTATTCCGGGATTGATATTTTTACCAATCCTAAAAGTTGGACCTGGGCCGTGCCGGTTTGGCTGAAGAATTTTTTGGTTTCCTTGGCCATCGACTCCGACGCGTACCTGATTCTTTTTCTTAAAGTTCAAGCGGTCGGTGAAATAATCATCGCCGCCGCGTTTTTGTTATGGTTTCTGCCGCGCCGTCTGATCAAGTGGTTAGCTTTTATTTCCGCCTTGGAGATGGCCTTAATTCTTGTGTTTACCGGCGTTGACCTCGTTACTTTCCGCGATATCGGCTTGCTCGGCGCGTTTCTCGCCTTATTCTTAATCTATGCCCGGCGATAAATTTAAACAGATTCTTGGCGGTTCTCTGATCGCCCTCGTCGTACTGATGATCTTTGGTTTCTTTTGGGCTTTCTTGGGTCAGTCGGATATCGCCGGACTGACTTCTGGCGGTCTCGGCTGGTATCTGTTTAGCTACGCGATGGGCTTAACCATGATTGTTTTGCCTTGCACTTTGCCTCTCGCGTTCGTGATCGTGCCGATGGTGTTAAAAAAAGGCGCGGGCAAGGGTTTTGGTCTCGCGCTTTCGTTCGGCCTCGGCGTGGCGATCACTCTAAGTTTATACGGTCTTGTTGCCGCGATTATCGGTAAGACGGCGATTGCCGGATTGCAAACGCCGCTTGAGACTGTTAAAAACTGGGTCTATTTTATCGCCGGCATTTTCGCCTACCTTTTTGCTTTGAGTGAAGTCGGTTTGCTGAAATTTCATATGCCGACTTATAAAGGCGCCGCGCCGGCTTTCATTCAAAAGCAAGGCGATTATTTGAAAGCACTCTTGCTTGGTCTCTTTCTCGGCAATATCGGCGTGGGTTGTCCCCATCCGGCGACCCCCCTGATTCTGACCGAGATCGCGAGTTCGGGCGATCTCTTCTACGGCTGGTCGCTCTTTCTGGTCCACGCGCTCGGCCGAGTGATCCCGCTTCTCATCTTGGCGCTTCTGGCGATTCTTGGAGTCAGTGCTTTGTCGTGGCTCGTGGCTAAAAAAGATAAACTGGAGCGCGCGACCGGCTGGGCCATGGTTTTTGTCGCCGGCTTCATTCTGACTCTTGGTCTTTTTACCCACGCTTGGTGGACGGCCTCGGGTCAGCACACCTTATTCGAAAGTATTTTGCAGGAAGAACGTTGGACGAATTTGATTGCCGGTCGTTTGTCGGTTCCCAATGTGCATCAACACGGCCTCGAGGAAATCGCTGGCCGCACCGGTCTTTTTGGTTTACCGCTCGGTCTCGGCAATTGGTTTTTAGTTTTCCTCTGGGTTTTGCCCCTGTGGTGGTATTATAAACAAAAGAGACAAGAATTCATGGAAAAAAATTTGTTGCGAAGCCGTTTTTGGACCTATTTTATCTTAACGCTTTTGCTCGTTGTTACCTTTGTCTACTATTTACCAGCTCGTTTTCTTTTGCAAGCGCAGATGCCTCATGGTGATGAGATAGCCGACGATGGGCATGGGGCGATGATGAATGCGGCCGGGCATAGCGAAGCTGTTTATCGTGAAGCGAACGAAGTGACGGCTGGACTGGCGGTCGGTTTATCGCCCCTAGCCACCTCAACCGTCGGGCTACCGACAGTATTGCGCTTTTTTGTCAGTGATAAACCGAGCGATTCGCCGGTGCCCAATTATGCGCTAGAGATTGAGCATGAGAAATTAATGCATGTCATCGGCGTCCGAGATGATCTTGAGGAATTCTTTCATGTCCATCCGCTACCGACAATAACCCCCGGGGTTTTCGCCGTTACTCACACTTTCAACGCCCCGGGCAACTACAAAATTTGGTCCGAAATTAAGCAGGGTGGAGTGGTTCACGCGTTTGGCCATCAGCCATTTCGAGTTTCTGGCGCCGGTTCGACGACGACCGCGAATTCTCCGCCAAGGGATTTTCCCCGCTCACTGGAAGTTCGGGGTTATAAAGTCAGTTTAAATTTGGCCGAACCAGTGCTGGCTGGACACGAGCATGAATTGTCGTTTTCTGTTCGGTATTCAGACGGCCGGCCCGCGATGCTGGACAATTATCTTGGCGCCCTAATGCATTTGGCCGTTATTAAAAATGACTGGAGTCAATTTTTACACACCCATCCTGAAGACAGCGTTCAGTCTCACGCGGCGGCCCCGCTTGAACTCATCCCTCGGGCTCTGGCCAATGGTGGAGGGCACGGGGGTGGAGAGAGTGTCGTCGCGGCGGGTCAAGACGGAGTTAATTTTCAGGTTAATTTACTGGCCCCAGGTTTGTACCGGGCGTTTGCCCAATTTAGGCCCGCCGCCGCCAATTTAGCGGCAGACGATTACCTTCTTGCCGCTTTCTGGATTGAGGTAAAAGATGGAAACCAGACGGTGGTTAAAGACGGAGAGGAAACAGCCGGAAGCCGGACGCTGGCCGGCACTTGGAGTGGTGTTTGGTGGACGCGACTCATTGTCAGTCTCATCGCCATCGTGATTTTGAGTTTGTTGGTTAAGCGATTGATTAAGGTATGAACAAGTATGTGATTTTAATTATTTTAGCGGCGGTGATTGTCGGCGGCGGCATTGTTTATCGCGGTTTTATTCAAGATGAGTCAGCGAAGGGGATAGACACCGGCGTGGTGCGGGAATTGACGGTCATCGCTAAGAAAAACGAATGGCGCTTCGCGCCCGAAGAATTCGAAGTTAATCAGGGCGATACAATCAAGATGACCGCGATCAATGAAGACGATTACGATCACGGCCTCGCCATCGAAGCCGTCGGCGTGTCCCAGAAAATGCCGGCCAATTCCACCGTTACTTTTGAATTCAAAGTTACCAAAGCCGGGGATTATCCGTTTTACTGTTCGGTGCCCTGCGGTGCTGGCGAGGTCGAGGGTAAGCATCGCGCGCACGAAGACATGCTCGGCGTCATTCATGCGCGGAGCGTGATAGAAACGCGTTAGAGCAAACCAAGGGCTGCCCTTGGTAAATTGAAGATGTGGTGTAATAAAAAGCCGGAGCGCGTGCGCTCCGGCGGTAGACGGTACTCTTTGTCAGGGAAGTCCGCCGTATGTTATGACGAGTATAGTTTCGCGGCCGAACCATCCCTTCATGCATGTTTTTATCAAGTAAACTTCCACTCGGGTTGTTTCTTAACTCGGCCTTGCAACCAAGGCAGGTTGCTTCGCTCTGTCCATCCAACCCGACCCACATTTGCTTAAATTTATCAAGTTTGGGGATAACTTTACCCTATAGTACAAGATTTTTCGTTGTATAATACAGAAACTAATGACTAAACTCGTTTTGAAAGTCAAAGGCATGCATTGCGCCTCGTGCGCGATTTTGATTGATAAATTAGTTGGCAAGCAAGCCGGCGTCGTTAAGGCGAGCACCAGTTACGGGGCCGAGAAAGTGACGATCGAATTCGATGAGACTAAAATTTCTCTGGCGCAAATTGATAAACTAATCAATCAACTCGGTTACGATTTGATTCGGCCGGATGAGGCGGGTAGTACGCTCGAGGAAGAAGAGAAGAAAGAGGCGCGGCAGATTAAAGAGGCTGGCCGGCGCGTCCTCCTCGCTTTTGTCATTGCCGCGCCGATCATCATTTATTACATGCTGATTCACATGTTTAACCTCAAGCATGTGCATGAAATCTGGGGTTTAGATTTGAATTACGTCTATTGGGTGCTCTCGACGCCGGTGCAATTTGTGATCGCTTGGCCGTTTTACCGCAACGCCTTCACCGCGCTCCGCGTCGGGGCGGCCAACATGGATGTGCTGGTGGTGCTCGGCACATCGGCCGCCTATTTCTACAGCGCTGTTGGTTTTCTCTTTTTCAACATTGACCATCCATTCTGGGAGTCGTCCGCCGCCTTGCTCTCTTTCATCTTGCTGGGTCGTTACATTGAAGCGCGGGCCAAGGGCCGCGCGTCTTCGGCAATCAAAGAACTGCTGAAGTTGGAAGCGAAAGAGGCGCAGGTGGTGCGTGCTGGACAGGAAGTAACGGTGTCGCTTAATGAAATCAAAGTTGATGATATCGTGGTCGTCCGGCCGGGCGAGAAGATTCCGGTAGACGGCGTGATTATCGAGGGCAAGACGCACATTGATGAGAAGGTGGTGACGGGCGAATCTTTCCCGGTCGGTAAGGGTGTCGGCGAGGAAGTGATCGGCGCGACGGTCAATCAAGATGGTCTGATCAAATTCAAGGTCACCAAGGTCGGTCAGAATACTCTGCTTTCTCAGATTGTGAAAATGGTCGAGGAAGCCCAAGCATCCAAAGCGCCGATTCAAGATCTGGTGGATAAAATCAGCGAATACTTCGTGCCGGCGGTGGTAACCTTGTCGATCATTGTTTTTGTCGGCTGGGTTTTCTTCGCGGGGTTGCCTTTCCGGGCCGGTCTGATGAAGATGATTGCGGTCTTGGTGATTTCTTGTCCGTGCGCGATGGGACTCGCCACCCCCACGGCCCTGGTGGTCGGTATCGGCCGGGCGGCTAAATTCGGGATTATTTTGAAGGGCGGTGAAGCGTTAGAAAAAGCCTATCGGGTGACGACGATCGCTTTCGATAAAACTGGTACCTTGACGATCGGTGAGCCAAAAGTAACCGATATAGTCTTGGCTCCTGAAGTGGATTATAAAACCTTCCTTTCTTTGGCGGCGGCGCTGGAGGTCGGCTCCGAGCATCCCTTGGCTCGGGCGGTGGTTGAAAAAGGCAAACACGAACTTGGTTATTTGCCCGCCGTTAGCGATTTCCGTTCTTTGCAGGGGATGGGCATCGAGGGAATAGTGGAGGGGAAAAAGATTGTGATTGGTAATACCACGCTTGTTGGTCGTCTCAATTTAGTGGTCGGCGATCTGGCTGAAGATTTCGAACGTTTGCAGAATGAGGCGAAGACCGTGGTCTATGTTTTCTTTGATAATAAATTGGCTGGACTCATTGCCATGGCTGACACCTTGAAGCCGAACGCGGCGGAAGCTATTGCCGCGCTTAAAAAAATGGGTAAGGAAATCATCATGATCACGGGCGACAACCCGAAGACGGCCGCGGCCATCGGCCGGCAAGTGGGAATTGATCGCGTGCTAGCACAAGTTTTGCCCCAGGATAAGGAAAAAGTGATTGCCGGACTCCAGGCCGAAGGCAAGGTGGTGGCCATGGTCGGCGACGGCATTAATGATTCGCCGGCGCTCGCCAAAGCCGATCTTGGTATTGCCATCGGTTCGGGGACCGATGTCGCTATCGCTGCCGGCGAGGTGATTCTAGTTAAGGATGATCTACGTGATGTGGTGACGGCCATTCAACTCTCCGGCAAGACGATTAAGAAAGTTTGGCAGAACCTTTTCTGGGCTTTCATTTACAATCTAGTGGCGATCCCGATTGCCGGTGGCGTACATTTACTTTTCACTCAAGCGTCGCTTGGCGTGGCCGCGCCTTGGGTGGCCAAGTTTGCCGAATCGTCCAGTCGTTGGGGTCGGATTTTCTACAGTTTCTCTCAAGCCACTCTCCGTCCCGAAATCGCCGGCTTCGCCATGGCCTTCTCCTCCGTCTCGGTCGTCTTCAATTCGTTGTTATTGAAACTTTACACCCCAGCGATAGAGAAGAAAAATTAAATAATTATTTATGGAAAAGTTGGAAATGACAGATGACAATCGAGTGATCTGGTGATAGTATTAAATTATGGCAAAAGATTGGACTAAAATCTATAAGAAATATAAGGGGTTATGGGTGGCTTTGGCCGCGGATGAAGAAACCGTTCTGGCAGCAGGAAAAACGTTGAAACAGGCCTTGGAAGAAGCGCGTCAAAAGGGCTACCAACATCCTATTATGACTCGTATGCCTGAAAAGTTGGTCGCTTATGTCGGCTCGTCAATTTTCTAAAAGAAGAGGTCGAGTTGAAATTAAGAAAATAAAAACAGAGTAATTTTATGGAAAAATTGGAAATGAATATTGAGGGGATGCATTGTGGCGCCTGCGCCACCGGCATCCAGATGATTACCTCGCAACTCGACGGGGTAAAGTCAGTTTTCGTGGATTACAACGGCAAAAAGGGAGTTTGGGAAATTGACCCGACTAAAGTCAACAAAGAGCAAATTCAAAAAGCCATCGCCGAGCTGGGTTATAAGGCAGTGTGAATGAAAGAGACCCCGCTCTATTTGTTTTTTCTCTTTTTGTGTAGAATATATACGACCGTATAAAGTTTGCACATGAAGAAAAACTATCAAGTTACAAAAGAAATTTTAAAATCAGTGGCCAAAAATACCACTGTAACTCTTAATCACATTGCCGATTTGATTTTGGGACCCAAATACGATCGTTTTCGAAAATCGTATTTGAAACGACGGTTTCAGGAAATGATCAATCACGACTTGATATTTATAGACAAAGAAAATGGCAAAAATTATGTTCGATTGACAAAAAAAGGAGAAGAAAAACTTGAACGTTATGAACTTGGTGAACTCGCAGTGGTCAAGCCGAAATTTTGGGATGGTAAATGGCGATTAGTAATTTTTGATATTCGTGAGAAACGTCGTTCGACGAGAGATCTCTTGCGCCAACAGCTTCAAGAATTGGGTTTGGTGCGTTTACAAAATAGTGTTTGGGTATATCCGTATGATTTTTCCGAAATAACCGTTTTGTTTAAAGCTAATGCGATGCTGGGGAAAGACATTTTGTTTTTGACGATTGAGGAACTAGAGAATGATAGTTGGTTACGTAAACATTTCGGATTATAAAATGTGTAAAAATAAAACGGTCGTAATAATTCTACACATTTAATTTCAGTTGTTCTGACTTTATTATAATTTGGCGAGTGCATTTGCTTTTATCACGGAATAGTGTTAGGGTGAGTGGCGTATGAATTATCAATTTAGATTACGCCCTCCCCGTGGTGGTGGTTATGGTCGTGGTCGATTATCATCAAGTCGCGGCGGACATCATCCCTCCTTGGCGACGGGCAGACGTCAACGTCTCGACATCAGCGCCTTCATCAACAAGGCGGTGGTCGTCGAGGAGACCGAGCAACACTTCCTACCCGAGCATTCTTTCGCCAGTTTCCCGATTGATGAACGGCTCAAGAAAAATATTATCAGCAAGGGTTACAGCGCTCCGACGCCGATTCAAGATCGAGCCATTCCGCACATTCTCCAAGGCAAAGATATGGTGGGCATTGCCAACACCGGCACGGGCAAGACGGCCGCTTTCCTGATTCCGATTATTAATAAAGTTCTCAAGAATCCGCGAGCGAGAGTGCTGATCGTCGTGCCGACGCGCGAGCTGGCGATCCAGATCAATCAAGAGTTCATCGCTTTTGCCAAGCACCTTCAACTCTTCTCGGTCTGTTGTGTCGGCGGGACGAATATCTCGCCCCAGATTCGCGATTTGCGCCGGCTGAATCATTTTGTTATCGGCACGCCCGGCCGGCTGAAAGATTTAATCAATCGCCAAGCGCTCAATCTCTCGACGACCGCAACGGTGGTTCTCGACGAAGCTGACCGGATGCTTGATATGGGTTTCATTCCCGATATGCGCTTCATCATGGCGCGCTTGCCGGCGATTCGTCAGACACTTTTTTTCTCGGCGACGCTCTCGGCGGAAGTGAAGGGGATTATTCACGATTTTCTGCGCGAGCCGGTGCACCTCTCCGTGACCACACGCGCGACCGCTGATAATATTGATCAGAATATTGTTCGGCTCAAAGCCGGGCAGGAAAAACTCGAGGCGCTCCACGACCTGCTCATCCGTCCCGGTTTCCAGAAAGTTCTCATCTTCGGACGAACCAAGTATGGCGTCGAGAAGCTGGCGGTTAATCTCGCTAAGCGCGGTTTCCGCGCCGACTCGATTCATGGCAACAAGAGTCAGAATCAACGCCAACGTTCTCTCGGACTTTTCAAAGAGGGCCGAATCCAGATACTTGTGGCCACCGACGTCGCCGCCCGCGGCCTCGATATCGCCAATGTCAGTCATGTCATCAATTACGATTTGCCGGCCACTTATGAAGATTATGTCCATCGCATCGGCCGCACCGGCCGCGGTACCGCCGCCGGCTCGGCCTTGACCTTCGTTGAATAAAATAGTTGACTTTTGTTGCCTAATCTGCTAGCCTCAAATTTGGTGCAGTTCATTGACAACATGGTGTTGTCTTAGCTCGGCGAAGGCCGAGCGAGTGGTTCACTTTGGTCCTGCTTTGCGCAAGCAAAGCCAAAGGAGGTAGTGCGATGGAAAAACTGTGGTTGGACGGTAAGAGTAAGCTCAATGTGGTGCGGATCAAAGATCCGGATTTGTTTCCGGAATTGATCGGGAATGCGGTTATGGTGTCGGATCGGGTGGTGCGCGAACATTGGTTAACCGGAGCCCCGGTCGTTTGTCTCCGGCGCGACTTCTATATCCACGAACGATCGAAGCTGAACAAGAATGGCCCCGATTTATCGGACAAGGATCTGGAAACGCTTGATGGTCATTGCCTAGTAAAGTTGGGGACAGAAGTGTTTTCCGGTTCCGTTTTGGCCGCGGCGGTTTCCGCAATCTCGGCCGGGGAGATGACTCCCGAAGAGAAAATGCTCACCGCTATCTTTGGCCGTTCAACAACCGAACGGGATTGTTCTCTTCGCTATGAGTTGGGCGATCCGGGAGTCGTAACACGAGTTGAACTGACGCGCAGTGGTTTACCGGTTGACGTTTCCTGTCGAGTGGAAGTGGAAATTGTTGTGCGGCGAGAATTGAGAGTGGGAGATGCCCTGTTACCGTTCGATGGTCCGGAATTAACGGTGGCCGCCATTGTCCCGCCAAGCCAGATGGACTATCTGTTTCGACGGGAGTTGGTTGATGTGCTGGTTGGGCCGGATTCATCGCTGGATTTGCGCGGTTCTGGATTTGTCCGGCACCGCCCGAAAAGACGCTGGTCCAATTGGTTCAAAACAACCGGCGCAGTTATTCGGGTGGTAAAAAAGACCAGGCAGGTCGAAGATAAGCAAGAGTTTCGCTCCGTCGGGCCTTATTCGTTGGTTAGCCAGCAACCGATGGGTTGCCGGCCTCACCCGGCTCAACTGGTTTCGTGGGAGACGATCGAGGCCTTGTTCAAAGCCGGTTATTCAGAAAATGTCCGCGAACTTCTGACGATCAAGTCTGATTCCGAAGAGGGGCGGGTGAAGGCCTACGAGGCGGTTACCAAGGGGCAAGAGGTGCCTCTAGATCAACCTTGGTCCACGACGCGGCTTAGGTATGTCCTCTACGGTCTGGGGTTCGAATTGAAAATCGGCGAGGGACAGTTTCAGATTATGCCGATGACCGATTCTGACCGATTGGCTTTGTCGCGCGGGAAAGTCAAAAGTTCGGAGACTTTCAATTTTCGAACTTATCGTCCCGAGCCAGGTGGTATTTTCTGCGAGCGGATTTTCGGACCCGCGGGCGATTGGGAATGCCGGTGCGGTAAATACCGAGGGACTAAATTCAAAGGTTTGGTTTGTGAGAAATGCGGAGTGTGGGTGACAAATAGCCGTGTTCGGCGAGAACGGTTTGGACACATCACTTTGGCCAAACCGGTCATTCACCCGTGGTTAGGACTCCCGATGGAAACTCTGCTTGTCATTCCGCCGGATCTTCGGCCGCTTGTGGTGCTCGACGATGGTCGTTGGACGACCTCTGATCTCAATCATCTCTATCGGCGAGTGATCAATCGGTCACAACGTTTAGGGAAGTTGATCCAGCTTGATGCTCCGCCGGTCATCATCGAGAACGAGACGCGGATGCTTCAGCAGGGGGTTGATGTCGTAATCGACAACCTCGCTTGTCCCCAGCCAGTTATTGGTTTGGAAGATCGTCCTCTGCACAGTCTGAAAGAGATGCTGGCGGAAACAGTAGAGAGTATTCGCGGGAAGCGATCGGATTACAGCGCCAGAGCAGTGGTTGTGCCTGACTCCAATATCGATAAGGGGATGATGGCCATGCCTCTTCCGATGGCGATCCAGCTTTTTCTGCCGACTCTAATTCGGGAACTGAAGGGGACTGGTCAAGCCGAGACGATTAAGTTGGCTAAACGATTGTTAGAGAAGCCAACGGATGAAGTTCGAGCTTTAATTGAGCAAGTCATTGGCCAAGAAAGGGTACTTGTGGTCACTGCCGATAATAAAATTTCAACTTTGACTGCGGCGATTGCAGATGGTGAAGTCTTGCGTCTCAATCCCGCTGAGGCGAAGACCCTCTCTCTTTCCTTTAGTGACAGTCGTCTGAAGGTTTTTGTCCCCCTACGGAAAGAAGCCAAAGAGGAATTACTCAATTCGCAACCGATGGCTGACGTGTCAAGCAATTTGGATCTTGACCACCTGCTGGCGTCAGCTCGGTCTGGCAACACCATTCTTTTGACCCCGGTTGATCGTATTCTGCTGGGGATTGGTTAGGGAGAGCAAAGCTTTTCCTGCCAAGCGCCGGGTGGTGAGAAC
>Ga0209541_10004663_pt1 | contig 24230 bp, 27 predicted proteins | sample RifCSPlowO2_01_FD_184027 | JGI IMG/M metagenome (GOLD analysis project Ga0209541, IMG submission 184027) | Groundwater microbial communities from Rifle, Colorado - Rifle CSP2_plank lowO2_0.1 (SPAdes) (version 2) | ecosystem: Environmental > Aquatic > Deep subsurface > Groundwater | place... | reverse complement strand
TATGACATGTCATAGCGCTCGGCTCCATCCTACTCCTTCCCATAAAAAGTAAACCCTTGTCGGATTAAATTAGAGAATTTGACATCAATCGTGAAACCCGAGTACCCTCAAGGCAGTAGTTCCCAACAAGGAGGGTGAATATGCGACGAGCGATCTTCGGCATTCTGGCAGTGGCGGTAGTGTGCATGATGTTTGTTTCACCTGCGGCGGCGCAAACGGAACGCGTGTCGGAGGTTAATATATACTTCGGCAAAGCAAATGGCGGCGCAGAAGGGGTATCGTTCCCGCGAGGAACGGCCTTCGGAGTAGAACTGGAAAACCAAATTAACGACTACCTCACTATGGGGTTCGGGTTTCGGCATGAAAGCACCGGGGTGGTTCGCGCGACAGGGTCCGAAGCTCATATTTCCCGAACGTACTTCGGGGGGGTCACGAAGTTCTACCCCGCAAAACGCGGCCGCGTCCGTCCCTACGGTCTCTTTGGTATGGGATTGGGCGGAAATAAGTTCCACATCAATGGCAGGAGCCAAAGCCAGAACTCGACGATGATCTCCTTGGGTTGCGGCGTGAAGTTCGACCTCACGAAGAAGTGGTCAATTGGACCCGAGTGGACCTTGGCCTACAGCGGCGGCGCACGCGACTACTATGGAAACAAGGTGGGCGGCGGCGTAACCTCCAAAGCCCTTTGGTTCGGCGTCTCCTACAACCTCTCGGCACAGTAACACAAGCCCCGATCACAACGATCGGGGATTTTTATTGACACTAACGAATAAATTTGCTATTCTACATCATAGATTTCTTGCGAGGAGAAAATGCCATGAAAATCCTGAAATGGATCGCGATCTGCGCGATAGTCATCGCCATGTACTGCGCTATCGGCTGGGGCCTGGGAAATTACGCTCACCACAACATGCCGCACAGCGACAACAAACTCTCTCGACCCGCAACCCCGTTTGCAAAGATATTGACCGGCCCAAGCAGTAGCTTATTGCCAGCCCCCAAAGATCCGCTTCTCGCGGGCAGCGCTATGTTTGTGCTGATATGGCCCATGGTACTGGCGGTACTTGCAATCGCCTGGGTCGTCGCGGGGATTTGGTTCGCAGGCAAATTCATTATTTTCGAACAATTGTTTACGATGGTTGGCGGTCTTGGAACATTTGCCGTATTGCTCGGCATTGTGGTGGCGCTCTACGTCTGGTTCTGGGCGCTACCCAACCGCGCATCTGATTAACAATCGAGGATTGTAATCGAGCCGTGCGCATGCGCACGGCTCATTTTATTTTTCCACCTACAATGAATTGTTTATCGCGCCCTCCTCAACGCCTTCTTCACCGCCGCTTTGATATCTTTCACTCCCATGCCGTATTTTTCGATAAGCGCGTTGGGGGGGCCGGATTCGCCAAACATATTTTGAAGACCGATAAATTCGATGGGGGTAGGAGCGTGTTTCGCCAAAACCTCCGCCACCGCGCCACCAAGGCCTCCCTGCACCTGGTGCTCCTCTACCGTCACCACTGCACCGATTTTCCGCGCGAGCGCCGAAATGGTTTTTTCATCAATTGGTTTTACGGTATGTGAATTAAGTACCACCGTACCGATCTTTTCTTCTTTTTCCAAATCGCGCGCGGCAAGCAATGCGTTATATAAAAGTCCGCCGCAACCGATGATTAAAACCGACGGCTTCAGCCGTCGCCCTGAGCCCTGCGAAGGGCCCCTAAAAACTCCAGAAGAATCCCAAAGCACCTCCGCTTTCCCGGGCGTGTAGGGAGAGAGGTCGCTCGTAAACACCGGCGTCTTCTCGCGCGCAAAGCGGATATAGACCGGGCCCCAGATGCTTGCGGCGGCTAAGGTCGCCTTCCGTGCCTCCACGGAGTCGCACGGCACGAAAACGCGCATGTTGGGCAAAGCGCGCATGATGGCGATGTCCTCCGTCGCCTGGTGCGTCGCGCCGTCAGGCCCCACCGAAATCCCCGCATGGTGCCCGGCAATTTTTACATTCGAATCATTGTAGGCGATGGTCGTCCGTATCTGCTCCCAGTTCCGCCCCGGAGAGAACGTCGCGTAGGAAGATATGAACGGAATTTTTCCGGAAACACCCAGGCCCGCCGCGATCGTCGCCATGTTCTGCTCGGCAACCCCCACCTCAAAAAACCGCTCGGGGAATTTTTTCGCAAAAAGATGGTTGTGGGTGGAGTCGGTTACGTCGGCGCACAGCGCCACGACATTCGCATTCGCCTCGCCAGCAAGAAGCAACCCGTCGCCGAAACCCGCACGCGTCGGCTTCTGTTCGATGTCATCTTTAAATACTTTTTCGGAAAGTTTCAGCTCGGGGTTCAGCATGTCTTTATTTTAGCATATGTCTTCCATCACAAATCGCCGCTGTTGCTAGCGTCCGGAATTGACGGCTGAAACGTATCCGAGATCTGAACCACTGAAGTTTTGATGCCGGTCAGCTTTCCACGCGCGACAGTAGCCGTAAGCGTGAGCCCCCGCATGGTTTCCTCCGAAAAGTTCTGGTCAAAAACGAAATTCCCCAAACTGTAGGCGATCCAGCCGTGCTTATAGCGCTCGATCTCCTGCATAACGTGCGGGTGGTGGCCCACGACGAGGTCCGCACCCGCATCGATCAAGGCCTGGGCGATCCCCTGCTGTGCAATGGTCGACGTCGTGCGGTATTCCTCCCCCCAATGAAGCGAAACGACGATGACGTCCGCCTCATCGCGCAGGGCGCGTATCGTCTCCCGCACCTTCTCCATCTCAAAACTGCTTATGCCGGGACTTGAGGTGCCCGCCTCTAAACTTTTTGGATACAGCGTAGTATAAGCGAGGAACGCAACATTATTGTTTCTCGCCGTAAGCATCCCTGAGCGGTTCGCCGCTTCGCGGTTCGCACCCGCGCCGACCGCATGAATGCCGCTTTGGCTCAAAAAATTGACGGTATCTCGAAGCGCCTCCGGCCCCCAGTCGAAAATATGATTGTTGGCGAGTGAGAGAACGTCAAAACCTGCGAATCGCAGGCCCGCAACCGCCGCGGGGTCCGCGCGAAACGAGTAGATGCTCCCCCTATTCGTGCCGCGCCCTGAGATCGGCCCTTCCAAATTTCCGAAGGCGATGTCCGCGTTCTGCACCTGCTCCGCAATTTCATGGAAGGGATAGGTGGGGTCGTTGCGTTGTGCGATCGCTTTTCCCACACTCCGCGAGAGCATAATATCCCCGACGAAGAGAAGGTCAATCTGCCCTTTCCAGTTCGCGACCCGCGCGCCGAACAACTCCTCGATCCGCACAATATCAAAATTGCGGCTCATGGCCCGCTCATAGAGGACAGATAGGTTCTCATGAACGACGAAAGCCGCGCCATACATAAGAACCGACACCGCAATGAGGATGAGGTAGGCCAGAGATTGCATGGATTGTGGCGGCTACTGAAGGTCTCCTGGATTGAACGAGAACGTATCGAGCACGGCATCAAGGAATTTGCTCGGCTTGTTCTGAAGAATAACGATGAAAAAGTTGCCCGGCTTTATGAGGATCAGTTTATACACGCCTCCAGGCGTTTCTTTTCCCACCACCTCCACGGCGGGCTTTCCGGCAAACGTAACGTCTTTTTTGGAAACCATGTTCTCCTTCGGAATAACTCTCTCGAGGTTATTATCCAGCCACCAATCAAATGATTTATCGAAATTCGCCACCTCGAAACTCAAGAGGGTTGGTGTCCCGCCTGTGGTGAGCAAAGTCGAACCAGAAAAAACTTTTGATTCGTCTTCGGCAATTACCATGGAGTTGCTCCGCGCATCGGCGGGAACGAGCGTACTCGTTTCCTCGTTCACCGCGGAAAAAATAGTGCGGTCGTTCGGATATTTGAAGCCAAAGCCGTAGTTCACGTTGCGATACACCGCCCAACTCGCAGTATCAATCGGTTTTACGGCTGGTGCTGGAGCGGGGGCGGGTGGAAGGGACTGTGGAGTCGCGGGAGGAGAAGTGGGCGCCGGAGACACTGGGGGTATCGCATGCGACTTCGTCTGAAGCGTCGTGAGAAGTATCTGGTTCATCGCTCGGAAACGCTCAATGAGCGTCAAATGTACAAGCCACAGCACGGCGGTTAAGAGGAGAAGATAAATAAGCGGTCGGGGAAATTTTTTCATATGTGTTGAGGTTTTTACCCTTGCGTTGGGGCCGATATGACTCGGAGCGTGCCATTCGGCAAAACTTTAATGGTAAAAAACGTGTTCGGAGAACCGTCGGAGTTGATCACCCGGACCATTGCTTCGGTGAGCGATTCCGGCGCCACAAATATAACTTTTTGGTTGTCGTATGTCGAGTGCGTCATCATGCAAATGTTCGTCATGATCTCTGGGGATGCCATGTTGCCTTCTTCGTTCAGCTCGAGCTTCAGCGATGTGAATAGAGGATTGCACAACGCCATACCGCCCGAATTTATCTTTAAGGTAAGCTCGACACCATAGACGCTCTGCCTTCCTCGATAGAGAAGGCCGCGGGAAAGATCGGCCAGCTTTCCGGAGGCGATATCGGGCGCGATCTGAATCTCGCCGAATGCTACTTTGGTGAGAATAACGCTTCCTCCTTTTTCTGCCTTCCACTGCACGGGATAGGGATATGAAAAAACGATTTCCGGGGGCGGTGGCTGTGGCAACGGAGTCGGTGACGGCACTATGTTTATGTTGCTCGCGGGACACTCCGCAAACTCGCAGTTCGGACCCGTGCGGCCGACATAGCTCCCATCGGGGCATTGCATCGCATCTTGCGTACACGCCGTACCGTTATCCATGCTTGTATCTTTTTTGGATACAAAGCCGAAATAACTCACAGTACCGACCGCCACGGCAATAGCACCCACGATGGCAAAGAGGAGAACAAGAAACGCAAAACCCTTGCGGGACATATTATCGCGGCAACCCCACTTTTTTCTCGAGACGCGTCACGCGCGCGCGAAGCTCGGCATAGTCCTCATTCATCGTTATCACGCCCCCCTTGATGTCTTTCAGGTCCTCGCGCATCAGCTTTAAAACCTCGCCCACGCTCTGGAATCCGGTTTCCATATCGCGACGGAGAATGCCCATATCTTCCGAGTTCTTTTCGAGTTTCTGGTCAACCCTATCAAACCGCTCTCCTACTGAAAGAAATTCGCGCTGGCTCATCCGCGCAAATTTCTCGATTGTCATTTTTTGCGCTTTTTTCTTCATGTATTCAGTGTAGCGTATAGAACTTTTGGGTCAAACATCGGTTCTGTGCCGCGAACGTGGGCAATAACCTACGTAACCCTGGATTGCCACGCCCCTTCGGGGCTCGCAATGACGAAAACGAAGTTGGCTGTCGTAGATTGTAGGTCGTTAGTCGTCAGTCAATATGTATTCTCCGTCCTGCCTCCCGAAGTTCTTTCAACGCTTTTTCCGCTTCTCCCGGCTTGAAGGGCTGTGAATGCCAGTGATAATCCCTCTCCATAAAACTCACACCCTTCCCCGCGATCGTGTGGGCGATAATGACGGTCGGTTTTTCAAAAATAACTTTTGCCTCCGCCGCGGCGGAAATAATATCGTAAAAATCGTGCCCGTCAATCTCGATCACGTGCCAGTTGAACGCTTCATACTTCGCGCAGAGCGACTCGAGTGGCATAACGTCCTCGGTGTAGCCGTCAATCTGGATATTGTTGCGGTCGAGGATAACCGTGAGGTTGCTCATCCGGTTTTTCCCCGCGAACATGACCGCCTCCCAGGTGTTCCCCTCTTCGTGTTCCCCGTCGGACGTAAAGCAGTAGGTTTGGTATTTCTTTTTATCAAGCCGCGCGGCCAAGGCCATCCCGATGCCCTGCGAAATACCCGATCCCAAGGGCCCCGACGTACTTTCAATGCCCGGGCAAGCATGCCGGTGCGGATGCCCCTGAAGGCGCGTATTGATCTGCCGCAGGGTCTTTAATTCCTCAACCGGGAAATACCCCACGTGAGCGAGCGCCGCGTACTGCACGGGACAATAGTGGCCGCAAGAAACCAAAAACCGATCGCGATCCGTCCAATCCGGCTTTTTCGGTTCATGATTTAAAATATGGAAATAGAACGCCGTAAAAATGTCGGCCGAGCCAAGCGGTCCTCCTTGATGCCCCGACCCCGCGCCCGCGACCATCTTAATCACCTCCTGGCGGAGGGTGTTCGACATATGTTCGAGGAACCTAATCTTTTTTTCCGTAATGTCTTGCATTTATATTTTTTGCAGCTGCCGGTAGGCCTTTTTTGGATTCTTGCTGTGCCAGATGAACCCGGAGGAGGTTATGAGGTTCGCGCCCGCCTTTTTTACGGTTCTCGCGACTTCAACATTCACTCCTCCATCCACTTCAATCATAGCACTCGGGGAAAAGTTCCTCAAAAACTTTATTTTTTTGAGTACGATGGGAATGAACTTCTGATTCGCAGGGCCAGGATCCACAGCCAACACCTGAAAATGCGAAAAGTGCTTGAGAAGCGGCCACAGTTCCGCGGTCGAGGTGAGCGGCGAGCTTGAGAGCATCACCGGTATGTTGCGCCTCCGGGCTTTCGCCGTGATCGCCCGCGCGGTTTCTTGAGTCAATGTCTCGGCATGCACAATAAGCCGGTCTGCCCCCGCCGCGATCCAGGCATCAATTTGCCGCTCGGGATGTTCTACCATAAGATGCACCTCTACCTTATACGGCACGCGGAGGTTCGCGAGTTCCGTCGGGCTCCTCCAGCTCTTATGGTGCGTGAATGCTCCGTCCGCGACATCAAGATGTATCCAGTCGTCTTTTTTTATGAATTTCTCGGCAAGCATGAGCCGCTCCTTCGCAGATCTAAAATCCAAACAGTTGATGACGGGCAAAACAGTCATGCCATAATTTTACCACAGTAGACACAAAAACTTTTCCTTATTCTCTAATTCTCACGAATTAGAGAATAAGGAAGTGGGCAACACCCAATCATTCTTCGCTGTATAAACACTATTCCCTCTTGTTTTCGATGTCTGAAATTTTGTTGAGCCGGCGGGTGTATCGTTCTTCTTTCGCAAATGGAGTTGAAAGAAATATCTGGACGATCTTCGGCACGGTCGCCTCGTCGGTAAAGTCGGAGGCGATGCAGAGCACGTTCACATCGTCGTCGTGCCGTACTTGGTACGCGTGGTCAGGCGAAATGGCGAGAAATGAACGCACGCCGCGAAATTTATTCGCCACGATATCCACTCCCGCTCCGGAGCGGCAAATCAAAATCCCCCGCGCTTCGCCAGGGCCCGCTTCGCTCACCTTTTGCGCCACGGCCGCCGCAGCATCAGGGTAATCATCCCCTTCAACATATTGTGCCGGTCCCATGTCTGCCACTTGATATGCCTTGTCGGCAAGCCACTTCTTCAGCATCTCCTTCATTTTGAACCCACCGTGATCCGAACCGACGTAGATGATCATAAAATAAAAATTTCTAAGTCCTAATATCTAATTTCTAAACGGGTTGCGGAATACGAATAAACTATAATAACTCGGCTACTTTTTGCACGTGCTTTACCAGCGTACTCACATACCCCGCTTCGTTGTCGTACCACGAAAGGACTTTGACGAGGTCGCCATCAATGACCTTGGTAAGGCCGAGGTCCACGATCGCGCCGTAGGGCTCGCCGATAATGTCGGATGACACGAGTTGTTCGCGGGTTACCTTCAGAATCCCCTGCCAGCGCGGCAATGCGGCCGCATTGGTCAAAATCTGGTTGACTTCTTCAACGCTCGTCTTCCGCTTCGCAAGGAATGTGATGTCCGAGAGCGAACCATCGGGAACAGGAACACGGAACGCGAGCCCGTCAAACTTTCCCACAAGCTCTGGCACGGCACGCGTCACCGCGATCGCGGCACCCGTCGTTGAGGGCGCGATGTTTAATGGCGCAGAACGTCCGCGACGAAAATCCGTCGAACCGCGCGAAGGGCCATCTACGATGCTCTGCGTCGCCGTATATGCGTGGACCGTTGAAAGGGTTGCTTTTAAAATTCCTGGGTTCTCCGAAAGAATTTGGATGATGGGTGAAGCGGAATTCGTAGTACACGAAGCATTTGAGGTAATCGGGGACGATCCAAGATCGCTATCGTTCACCCCCATAAGAACCGTGCGCCCCCCGGAGGTACCCTCCGCATCTTTCGCGGGAGCCGTGAGTACCACGCGCTTCGCGCCCGCCGCGATGTGCGCGCTTGCCTGCTCGAACGATTCGAAAAATCCGGTGGATTCCACCACGATGTCCATCGTGAGTTTCTTCCACGGAAGTTTGCCTGGATCTTTTTCCTGAAGCACCGCGACCTCTTTCCCGTCAACAACAAGCGCGTGCTTTTCTTTATTCACTTCCACGCTCTTCTCGTACTTACGGTAAACACTGTCGTGCGCCAAAAGATACGCGAGGTCGTCAAGGTCGCCCACGTCGTTCACGGCAACAATGTCGAGGCCCGGCACACCGAATGCTTGCCGGAAAAATAATCTGCCGATACGTCCGAAACCGTTGATAGCAACTCGCGTTGATTGCATGTTTCTTATTATAACAAACTGAATTGATCGGCGGCGCAATCCTCCATATTTATCTTCCCTGTATATTATAAAAGAATATTCTTTTATAATATACAGGGAATGGATCCGTAGATGTCGTCGCGCCAAAACGCGCACCGAATACTGTCCAGGTTCAGATACATAGGTTACACCTATGTGTTTTATGTTTCGGCGAAAAATCAACAATAAAAGCAGTGTCTTGTTGAAAAACAAACATTGTGATATACTCGCAACAGTGTTTACTGCCTTCACTGAAGGAGACCGCGCATGTCCAAGCATACGTCCCTCCCGCCCACCGAAGAACGCGATCTGGTGCGAAGAGCTCAAGTAGGCGATAATGAGGCCCTCGGAATCCTCTTTGAAAAATATCGACTGAAAATCACGCGCACCGCCTTTTGTATCCTCAACAATTCCGAGGAAGCAAAAGATGCCGCACAGTCAACGTTCCTGAAGATGGTGGAAAAAATTAAGACGTTCAAGGGTGATTCTGGATTTTACACCTGGATAACGCGAATAGCGATTAACGTGTCGCTCATGCAAAAACGGTCGTGGTGGGCACACCATATTCAAACTGAGTCAGCTCTCCCCGAATCATGGGGGCGCGTCTACGCCTCACGTTCCACTCGAGATCGGGTCCTCGACAACATGCCCGAGATGATAGACCTTGAGCGTTGCGTAAAGATGTTCACCCCCGAAGAACGGGAACTATTCGGGGACTTCCTTGAGGAAAAATCTCGCTCCGTAAGAGGAATGGGGAAGTCCTCGCTGATAATCTGCGTTCTACGCGCCATGCGAAAACTTAAGCCAAAAGATCGTGCCGTCATCGCGTTGCGATACTTTGGAGAAAAAACGATCAAGGAGATCGCCCGCGAGGAAAAAATATCTATCCCCGTGATCAAGACAAGATCCCTCCGTGCGCACCACACCCTCCGCAAATTCGTAGCCGCGCTTGCGCACTGAAGTTTCGCACTTCCGTGCGCCAAAGCGGACATCACGGCGCAACAAAAAGCCCCGACCAACAAGGTCGGGGCGCTTTCTTATTTCCAGAACGGCCGCGAGGCGCCGACAATGAGTTTTCCTGCGGGCACAACGCTGCGTGCCGCATTTACTTGCTCCATACTCACAACATCACCAGCAATTTTAATCGTGAGATGCGGCGCAACTTGATGCATCCACGCAATGTGTTGAATCTTCTGTTCTACTGGAATTTTGGCGATCACCCCCGTAGAACTCTTAATACAAAATGCGCCGATCTCCGCTACAAGTTCCGTTACTTTCTTGATCTTATACTCGGTGTACCACGGATAGCCGGTTTCAACGATCACCTTCACGGCACCTTGAAACATGCTGATGATGCCCGCAAACTCGGCTTTTGCGGCCCCATAGTTCCCCTCTTTGACGTACGATGTATTGATCACCGTATCAATTTCTCGAATCCCGCATTCTAGGGCAATTTCCGCATCCGCCAGTTTTCCGCGCCACCCCCCTCGACCGTCGGGAAAGTCGTTCACCGCGCATATGGACATTTTTTGTTCCAGTGTTCTTCGGCACATGTGAAGCACTTCGGGATCTGGCAATACGCATACAGCACGCACATCATCGGGACTCTCGAGCGCTTCCCGACAATGGCGTTCGTAGTCCGAAAATGTTGCGTCCGGTTTCACGAGCGTGTAATCCACATAGGGCGGCATCGGCTACCTCCTTAACCAAAAACGACTGACGATAGCATACCACCAGCTCTCGGGATACGCAAATAATTATTCGTACCGCACCACCACCGTGTCGCCAACTTTTATTCCCTTCGCCTGCACCGTTCCGGCGTTCACTTCAAGCACTTTGTCCACAGGCTCTGGCGAGTGATACATTTTGAGCTTCCACAGAGAAACTCCCGGTTCGGGCTGAACGTTTTCCGAAAATCCCGCGACCGTGTCCCCTTTAATCCAAATCATATCAAGCGCAAATTTCATGTCTTTCATCCAAAATCCGTGCGTACCGGCGCTATCGAACAAAAACAACATCCCTTCGCGCTCGGTTAAACCCTCCCGTCCCGAAAGACCGCGCGCGCGGGAGATCGTCGTCGAGGCAACCTCAATATTGAAAACCGCGTTCCCAATCGTCACGGTCGCCTGCCGCAAGGGCGGATTCGGCCGCGAGAACACAAACCGCATCACAGCGTAGGCCGCGATCATAACGACTACTAATATGACGAGTGAAGCAATAAACACGGACGTGCGCATTGGGTTGTTTCTTCTATTCTACTCCACGGATTGAGTATGAAAAAGGACCTGCCCTAAAGACAGGTCCTGTGTGTTTTTAAAAAATTACAGAAGCCGGAAATTCACTTCAATAAGCGTGATGGTCGCGACCGGCCTGCCGTTCGGCCCGATCGCGGCCTTGAAGCGCCACGTCCGGGCGGCCTCCACGGCTCTGTCTTCCAGTCCCAACCCAGGGCCCTTGATGATTTGGATATCCGTCGCCCTGCCGTCGGAGGTGATGATCACCTGCAACACCACTGTTCCCTGGTATTTCGCTTTTCGGGCATCTTCCGAGTATTGCGGTGCCGGACAGTAGATACAGGTCGGGAAACCCACTCCTCCTATGCCTGGCCGAAATGCGCCACCGCCGGTGCCGCCACCGGAACCGGGACCCAGGCCTCCGCCCGTGCCGCTGCCGATTCCGCCACCGGAACCGGTTCCAATTCCACCGCCACCGCCCGGTCCTGCTGAATCGGACAGGAGCCCGGAGAGTGGATCACCGAAATTGGCGAGGTCGGAACTGGAAACCTGTAACTCGGGCGGTCCCAAAAGCGTAGGTTCGGCGACCAGTTTGGGAGTTAGATTTCTCGGTGTTAGCAACGGAGGCGTAATCCTCGTCATGCTCCACCGCGGAATCTTTCCCTGCGTGGCCGGTTCCGGTTGGTGCTCGCCACCGCCGCCACCGCCGCCGGCAATTTCTTTTCCTGCGGGAAGCCGAGGGAGGTACGGCGAAATGTCCATCACGACCATCACCGGTTCTTTGGGCTGTGCCGTGTGCCACCATACGGGTCCGGCGATGAGCAACAGAAGGATTGCATGGGCCACGATCGAAGCAATCTGTGTTCGATCGAGTTGCCGGTTCCGCGCCCACAGGGGCCTTACCGGAATCGGCTTGCTCGTTAATTTGAGCGGAGGAAGTTTGGGGGGGACGACCGCATCCTGAAGATTACGCCAGAAAACACGGAACTGCGATGATTGCTCGAGAAGCATGCGCGCATTGACCGCGCCCCTCACGTTCGGCGTTCGAAAGAAGGCCTTCACGCTTTCGGAAAAAGCGTTGTTGAGTCCGTCGGTGTGAAAAACCTTTTGGCGCGCGCCGCGAGGAACCTTTATCGAGCGTTCCGTGAAAACCGTTTTCAGGTTTTCGCCAAACGTGCTCCTTGAAAGAATGTCGTACTCTTTCTCTTTGTGAAACGGGCTCTTCGGCGCGTTCTTCGGGATTTTGACCGACCGTTCGGTCAAAAAGTCCTTTAAGTTTCGCCAAAATCCCGTTCTGAAAAATCCTTGTTCGTGTGAAAAAACCGGCCTGGACGGATCGCGCGATTTCTGATTGTCTTTCATTTCCATAACCGCACCACCCTCATGTCGAACTACTACCCGCAACTTACCATAAAAAATACAGGGAGTCAATCACTTGCGCGAACAACGCCGGCGTCATACAATGCGCCTAGTTGGCAGTGCGCGCACCGAAGGGAATATCGGCTATGCCGAAAGCAAAAACAACGAACACCGACCGCGAACTGATCGCGAACGCGCTTAATGGCGATGAGTCCGCATACACGGCGCTCTACAAAAGACATCGTGGAAAGGTATTCGCGCTTATCTTGCGCGTGTTCCGAAACAGGGAAGATGCCCAAGACGCGACCCAAGACACATTTCTTCGGGCTTTCAAGAGGATTCGTACGTTCAGGGGAGAATCTGCGTTTTCCTCCTGGCTATGCAGCGTCGGCATTAACGAAACCCTGAAAGAGTTGAAAAAAAGGCGGGCGAAAAGTAGAACTGGCTACGTTATACCGATCGAGGAACTTTACAGCGCGTCGCTCGGCAACGAATCGGTTGTCGTCCAGCCGAACAGGAGTGCCAACTCATTAACGTTCGAAAGCCACGACCGCGCGGACATCGGCGCGCCAGAAAGTTTTTCGAAAGCAATCACGACGAATGATTTTGTGGAAAAACTTCTTGCGCAACTCAAAAAAACTGCCCCCGGCTACCACGCAGTAATCGTTGGAAAGTGCTTACACGATCTCGAACATCAAGAAATCGCCGCGCGGAACAAGTGCTCGATTGGCAACTCGAAGAGCCAAAACCACAAAGGATTACGAACCCTCCTCCTTTTCACAGCCCAAATCATGGGCATTCGCATCAAATTTGGGAACGCGAAGATTGGGGATATCAGAAAAGTACTGAAACCACTAATCGAGCGGCGTATCATGGCGCATTAACCCACACGACTCCGCCCCTGCGGAGTCGTTTTATTTTTGCAGTAGACTAAATGCCACGATGCCGAACGCAACAGATACATTTAACGACTCCTTTCCCCGGCCAACATGCCGCGGGTGGTGCGCCTCTCGAACCATTGCTCCTCGCATCGGGACTTCCAATGTCTTGTCGGCTTTTTTAAGCACCGATGCCGGAAGCCCGCGCACTTCGTTACCAAAAACCAGTGCAACTTTCTTGACACCTGACGCGTGATACTTGACACGGTAGTACGGCACGGAATTTTTCGCCTGCTCGACGGCCCAAATTTTATATCCTCCACCTCTTGACGGATTTTTCAATTTTTGGAGAAGCGCCGCCGCGGACCAAACATACTCCCACGGCACGGAACGTTCCGCTCCGAGTGAAACCTTTTTGAAATCGGGGCGTACCACGCCAAAACGGTCGAGGGGCGTGGGCGTGATGCCCGTCACGTAGATCTTGGAAATTCCCGCAGCGTCTGCCGTCCGGAATATCGAGCCCACGTTATGGACGCTCCGGATATTGTGGAGTACGACAACGATTGATTTCATGGAGATGTCATTTTAGTATAGGGGAAGCGACCTGGCATGGGGAGTGGATATGCCAAACAAGACGTCGGAGAATGGTATGTGGGGAATTTCCTGGAAAGGCGCGCGAAGGGTTCTCGTGTACGTCACGATCGTGTCGGCGATAGTGGCATTCACGACAAAGTATTTTTACCAACCCACCAAGATCGAGGGCATGAGCATGGTTCCCACATTGCACGACGGCGATCGATGTGTGGTGGGTATTCACCCACGCATGATGCGGATACTCCAACGTGAAGATATGATCGTTCTCGCTCTACCGAATAACAGCGAAGAGTTCCTCATAAAACGGATCATCGGCCTTCCGGGCGAACGGATTGAGGTGTACGTCGACGGGTCGGTTGCAATCAATGGCAACCCTCTTGCCGAACCCTACCTCCCAGCTTCCCCTCGGCAGGGCAAACGCTACCTCGAATACGTTGCGACGGTCCCCGAGAGCGCCTATTTCGTTCTGGGAGACAATCGGGGCGCCTCTCGCGATAGCCGCACGTTCGGTCCCGTTCCTCACGACCGCGTTATCGGGAAGATCACGTTCGTGTTCTGGTGTCCCACAAAGATCGTTGGATTTTTTCGCGATTTTGGTCAATTCTTTTTCCCAAGCACGCACGCCACCGCGCAACCATAAGCCCGCCCCAAAAGACGGGCTTTTTTATTTTTGCGAAAATTCCCGTTTCGTGCTAGAAAAAAGCTAGCTCGATGACATTGGGAGAAAAACAACATGCGTCTACAACTTGGTTTTTCGACCGGATGTCTGCATAAATGCGGGCTCGCGCTCAAGGAGCAACTTGCCGCAATCGCCAGTGCCGGCTGCCGCGCGGTCGAGATCAACTGCCTTCGGATGGACTTCTTCGAATCCGAAGAACTCAGAACGCTCACCGCGGATGACATCGCCAAACACGATTTCCAATATATAAGCATCCACTCTCCGAAGTTCGACTACGGCCCGAACGACGAAACGAAAAAGATACTCGATGGCCTCCATCGGCTCAATCGGGAACTCCTCGCAAACCTTGTGGCGGTCCACCCCGACCAGGTCACCGATATGAACATTCTTGCGCAAGCCGGGTTCCATGTAGGACTCGAAAACATGGACAATCGGAAAACGGCATACCAAACTCCGAAAGAGTTTGAGCCGGTGTTCGCGGAGCACCCCGGCTGGTCGCTCGTACTCGATGTGAATCACATATACTCAAACGATGTGTCAATGGGGCTCGCCGTTGAGTTCTATAAAAAATTCGGCCCTCGCATCACGCAAGTCCATCTCTCGGGCTACGCGGGGTGTCATGAACCGCTCTTCCAAACTCTTCAGCCACAGATCATCTGGGCTATCCAAAACCTTGATGTGCCGATTATCGTGGAAAGCGTCTTTGAACATCCCGATGAGCTCCTCCGGGAACGCGACTATATTCTCAAAGTCCTCGGCAGCCGCTAGCGGCTGCTTTTTTATGTATGCGAACAGCGTTAGCGAACCCCGAATCGCTTCGCTACGGGGCACGTGCGCACATGCGAATAGCTTAACAATAGCTTAACGAAGTGGTACGCTAGAGAAAGTTCTCGTGGCAGGAGGATGGTGTGCGTAAAATAGTAGCGTGGCTGGAGCGCGAGGTTTCCGGTCCTTATGTGCCGCTTTTCATCGTCGCCGCACTTGCATGCTGTTACCTGTATCTCGTTGGACTCGGCATATTCGTCGACGCATTCAATATTGTCCTTCCAAAGGGTCCGAAACTACCGACTAACTCTCCTTTCCCGATCCTTATTATTGTTCTTGCGCTGGGAGCATGGGTTGAAGAGGTCATCTTTCGACTGGGACCCATATGGGTCGCGCGGCGCCTCTTTCACGCATCCACGCGCTCTACCGTGGTGGTCATCCTGATCGTTTCGGCATGCTTCGGCTATATCCATGCTGGCGGCCACGCGTGGTTCATCGCGATCCAGGGCGTTCTCGGCGTTATGTTGAGCGTCGTATTCATGAAGTGCGGCGGACTGCAGGGGCGATACGCGAAAGCACTGATTGCATCCACCGCGACGCACACCGTCCACAACACCATTGTTACACTCATTATTGTTCTGTCGAGATAACAAACGCACAATTGCGCGTGGCCCGACTTCACCGTCGGGCTGATTTTTTATCCGCCTACGCAGAAGACCATGGCTTGAGAGCTTGTTCGGAAACCCCGTATCCTGCAAGCACGCCGATAATTTCGGCTACAAGCCGCTCGTCCCTCCTTGAAATACACAGGGTATTCCTGCGTCGAGCCGGGCGGCCTTCGCTCGAAATTCTCGGCGTGTTGCGACGGAAGAGGTTTTCCGGACAAGCTCTAGCCGTGGGGCTCCATTTGTTTTTCGTTCTCCCCCCAAGAACACCGCGATCTCCCGCTCTCTAGATACCCACGGCTTTAAGCCGCCGTGGTGCTTTTTGGGAGATCAATCTTCGCTGGCTTCCGGTGCTATGCTATAGCATAGTGCTATGACATGTCATAGCACTAAAAATGTTTAGTTCAGTTATGGTGCTATGATGCATCACAGCATCGTCGTAGGTATTACTGTGACATGTCACGGTGCCAAGGATGAACCTACAGAATTATTTGCTTTATCCCGCTATAGCATAGCACCCGACCCTACTCCTATCCCCATCCTTACGAGTTGGGTGTTCCCGCCGAAATAAAAAATGCTCCAGGCCATAGCTGGAGCGCTACAATGATGGAACTGTTGCGCGGTTATTGCGATCGCTGCTGATCAAGCCAATCGATCAGCGCGTCTTCCTCCGCCTTGTTCCCCGCGAACTTCACCACGTGCTTTTCGCCATCGCGAGAAGAGTCCACTTTCGGGCAAGGTATATGCCCCACATCCTGACGGATCCATGCATGAATCCACGGTTGCTCGTGCCGGACCGTTACGTCAACCTGGTCCGGCGCCTTGATCGCTTTCAACTTACCCTCGATGCCCGCGGTGCTCACTGAATGGCATGTTTCGCACTTATACTTCAGAAACACCGCCTTGCCGTCCAACTTTTCGTTTTCCGCCCTTGCCGTTCCGGGAATCCCGGGGAACAGAAGCGCGAGGATGAACGCAAGCGATACCGCCAACAACACCGTCTTTTTCATGGAACGCTCCTCTCTGGCGCACAATTCTGGCGCACAATGCCACCCTTATTATACGCGCCTGACGCGAAATGTCAAACTGCGGGAACGCCGGATGGCGCTACATTATCTCGACAATCTTCTCCCGCGACGCGCGACCGGAGACGATACGCACGCGCGAGGGCGGCACGCCAAAGTGCTTCCCGATTATTCTTTCGACCGCCCAGTTCGCCCGCCCCTCGGTCGGCGGCTCTTTCACCGAAACCTTAAAATGCGGTTCGCCTGCCCGACCCTGGGGCGGGTCAATTTTTTCCACGCGCTCTTCTTTCGCGTTCGGTTTGACGCGTACAAAGATTTTCACGCTTTCGTTTTTTCGCCCTCGGTCAATTTCTTCATTTTTATCTTCTGTACTTCGTTCTCAAGCGCGCCCGCTTCCAGGAGGAGGTTCATGAACTTCGCTTTTTCTTTTTCGTCCATATCGGGAGGAAACGTGCGTAGCGCCTGCACAAGATTGTCGCTCGTTCGCTTCATGCTCGCAGCCATCCGTCCGAACACGACATCCGGTGGAATGTTCTTCTTGCCGTCGTATTTTACGACCCACCACCAGTACGTAAGGCGCACCTTCACTGCCGGCCAGAGAGCGTATTTGAGAAAGTCCATGCGTTTTACGGTAGCACAAAAAAGGCAAAGGACCACGCCCTTACGAGCAAGGCCCCGCGTGACTCAAACTTCGCCTGTTCGGGTGCTATGACATGTCATAGCACCCGACCCTACCCCCATCCCCATCCTTACGAGTTGGGTGTTCCCGCCGAAATAAAAATCCCCGCATGAACACGCGGGGACCACATTACTCTGCCAAATGCTTTGCTCGGAAAAGCGGCATCACGCGGTTAATTGCCGTAATATACGCCGCGTGCCGCAAGCTCGTTTTATAACGAGCCGCATTCTCCCATACTTCCGACATGGCGTTCGTCAGAATCTCATTCATCCGAAAGAGCACTTCTCCTCCTTCGGGACGCGGCACCCGGGAGTCAAGTTTGTTCACGTTCCGGGCCCACTCAAAGAAAGAAACCGTCACGCCTCCGGCGTTCGCCGCGATGTCGGGAACAACGATCTTGCCCTTTGCGGAAAGAATTTCGTCGGCTTCCGGCGTGGTAGGACCGTTCGCGCCTTCGAGGATAATGGGGGCTTGTAGTGCGCATGCGTTTTGCTTCGTGATTACATGCTCCAGGGCCGCGGGAATCACCACATCAACGTCAAGTGTCAAAAGCTCTTCATTCGTGATCGCCCTCGTTCCCGGCATACCGAGAACCGCTTTCGTAGCTTCGAAGTAGCGGCGCAGTTCATCGAAGTCAATCCCGTCTTTCCGGAATATTCCTCCGTGTACGTCGCTTACCGCAACGATAGGAAAGCCAACTTCTGCCGCGAACATCGCGACGTGGAACCCGACATTCCCGAACCCCATAATAGCAATTCGTGGGCATCGTGTCGGATACTTGGACTGCTCTAGCACATACTGTAATGCCGTAATAAGTCCGCACCCCGTGGCTTCATTCCTCCCGGGAATGCCATCGTAACCGTATCCGACGGGCTTGCCGGTAACGACCCCGGCAAAGCGCGCGTCTTCTCGCGAACGCCGCCGCTGGGCATATCGCTGACGCATCCAATGCATGACTGTTGGCGTCGTGCCAACATCGGGAGCCGGCACGTCACGGAAGGGGCCCAAGATATTGCGCTCGTCCGCTTCGTCCACATAGGCCTCGGTGACATTTTTGAGTTCACGCGGCGAATGCTTGCTAGGGTCGATTACAATGCCGCCCTTCGCACCACCCATTTCTACGTTGATGAGCCAGAGCTTCAAGCTCATCTCAATCGCATGCGCCTTCATCATGTCCGCATTCACGAACGGATGATACCGCAGGCCACCTTTGTGAGGTTGATCCACATGCGGAGAACGGTGCCAAATACGAACCGCGTGAAACTGCCGCATTGAACCGTCGTCCATCTCGGCCTCGATATCACACTCCCAATCCAGTTTGAAGCCGCGCAACTTTTCGCGCAGCCATAATGGCCGGATATTCAATGCGTCGTTTGCTTTCTCGATGCGCACCAAAATATTATCAAGATGACTCGCGAGCATTGACATTCCTCCTCTTGAAAAAACGTCTGCCCTCAGCGTAGCACTGTAAAAAAGGGTGTCAATATCAAAACGCCCGACCGTAACGGTCGGGCTCGAACTACTCCATATACTCCGGGGTTCGCAAGCGCAGCCGCTACGAGCGCCCGCTACGAGCGCGACATAAATATTCCCGCAAACTTCTCTTCTGCGCCACGGACATTCGGTTGCACCGACTGAGAAAGACGTAAAAACTCAAAAAAGGCGATAGTGGCAAGAATAAGAATAATGAGAAGGAGGATGAGGCGGAAGATCCGGTAGCCGGGCCACGGCCGCAGGCGAATGATGCTTCCCGTACCAAGATTAAAATCTTTTTTAAGATTGTTGATAAGTTGAGGGTCATCTGCCTTCTCGGCTTGCGCCTCGCGCTCAAGATGCTCGTGAAACGATCGGATCTTTTTGAAATCGTCCGCCCATGCTTCATGTACGTAAGCATCAACGTCAAGCGTGAAGTAGTGCCGATCCGTCAGGCGAATGTCGTGCTGTTCACTCACCGCGAATGCCTTCTCGCCGTTCATAAAAAGTTCGACGACGTAATGCAAATCGTGGGCGATCATCGTGCCAAGGCGCTTACTCGATATCACATAATGCCGCGGACCGATCGAGAACTCCGTGATATAGGTATCGCCGAAAGGGTCTTTTACGATTTTCTCGCTCACGGCACTCACGCCGGGGTATATATAGTTCTTCAGTTTCGCGTCATGGATCCAGACGGGATAGTACCGCACGCATCGGTGGTACACGTCGAGGAAGAGCCGGTCGAGGCCCCGTTCCTCGGCAATGCGCTTCCTATACGCAACCTCCTGCCGTATTGTTGTGAGCTCCTCCTTCGTACGTTGCTCCATCATACCCTTCAGTATACTATACCGCGCGTGCACTCCAAAAACGCCTCAACAGGCATGCGCACCTCAGGCAACAACCGCACCATAGTTCACGTTACTGCCCGACGATCAGCGCGAGAAGCTGCGCTTCAAGCTCGGCAATGCGCTCACGAAACAGTTCGATAAGGCGCGCTTGAAACATAGCGATCCGTGCTCGCAGTTCCCGAATGAGTTCCTCCGGAGTCGTGGTGATAATACCCAAAACCTGTCCGCCGCCCGTTCCACCGCTTCCCACAGAACTTCCTCCACCACTATACGCCACACCGTCGCTCCCGCCGCCGCTTGTCGAGTACCCGACCTGCGAAGTACCGGCAAAGGGAAGAGGTTCCGGTGAAGGGACCGGTGAAGGAGAAGGTGGGGGTTCGGTGATAGGTTCCTGGTGATTCCCGAAGTGGAACGGCACATCTTCCTCGCCGCCGCCGACATCCTGGACGCGCTCGGCAGCCGATAACGGCTGCTTTTTTATGCCTCGATATAACATTCTCTCATTCTCACGAATGAGAGAATGTTATATCGGCGCCCTATCATTTTGCACAACCCTATTCATTCGCTCATTCGCGCGAATTGGCGAATGGGAGTAAAAATACTATCGCGAGCCGGCTCTTTCGCGGCGACCGAAAAATGCGCGTCGCAATTTTTCGCCTGCATTGTTCGGCCGTCCCTACGCGAGGTATCCACTCAAGTGTTCGACACAAATAAGGCCCGGCATTGCTGTCGGGCCCCACCTTTTACTTGTCCCGGGCCTTGCTTTACAGCGCAGCGAGAAGCGCCGCGAGTTGTGCTTCAAGTTCGGCGATTCTTTGGCGGATAAGTCCGATGACTTGCAGCTGAAGCGCGGCGATCTTTTCTCTTAGCTCGCGAACTAACTCCTCCCGATTAGTTGCCGCTCCTAATACCCGGCCGCCCACAAGATTTCCGCTGTTTCCTCCGCTGGTTTGCGCGCCGCTGCTTGTCGATCCGACACCGCCGCCGTTACTGCCAAAGAGGAGTGAATTAGGCACAGAGCCGATGCCGCCGCCACCGCCCCAACCTCCACCGCCGCCTCCACTTCCTCCACTCGGCCCTGGGGCCGGCGTGGGCGCCGGAGTCGAAGATTGCGTGTAGGTCGTAAAGACGCTGAAATGATTCGTCCAAACAACAAGGTCATCACCAACATCTATTTTACAATCCGCTCCCGCGTCAAGCGCATCCCCCGCCTCTTGACTATCAGTACTGCACACCGCGGTTATCGGGGTAAAGGTGCCTGCGCCGTGAGAATAGCCGATATCGTTGCCCGCTTGGCCGACGAAGAAAAGCCGCACGCCTTTATCAAACGTAAGCAATGTATCGCCAAAGCCAATTTCAATCGAGCCGACGGCATCGGCGTCATTACCCGAATCCGGCACCGGAGGAACGGTCGTCTCTATCACAACTGGAAGGTTGATAGTGCCGTCCCAGCCCGAAGGACCGGTAACGATAATGCCTGCAGGAATCTCAACACCCACCACATCACCAATCATCAAAATATCCGAAGGAAGGATAGCCGTCAGAGTATCATCCTCGCCCTCCGTCGTTGTATTCCCTAATATGGTCATATCACTATCCGCAAACCAGGGACTAAAAGTAACGTTGTCGCTCACTGCGTTGCCGGCGCCATCAGGATTCTGCGTCTCATGGAGCGGCCCCGTCGCATCCCCCCACCAGTTTCGTTCAGCATCAAAAACATTCCCTTCTTCGTCCGTATTGTTCACCCCGTGACTGCCGTTGCCTAAAATACTATTATTATGCGCTGAATTTCCGGACGCCGACTGAACCACAATGCCGGTTGTCTCGCTTTCAACTCCATTATTTTGAATGGTATTTCCGGTAATGGTTACCCCGGAAACCGGACTGCCGAGAAATATGCCGGTGTTATCGTTGTTTTCAATGATATTATTTTCTCCTATGGCTATTACAATATCCGCCTCATCCCCCTCCGCTTCGCTACCACCGATATAAATTCCATAAAAATTACCGTCAAATGTGTTTTCCGAAATAGTCACGGTGGGAGGCGTATCTCCGCCGTTGCCAGAATATGCAAGCTCAAAGCCTGGACCGGCAGTGCCCTTGACGGTATTTCCCAGAACATCAAGCGTACCCGAGCGCAGATTAGAAACAAGAATACCATCGCTATTGTTATTCTCCACCGTATTATCCTTAAATGTCAGGGAGCTTAAAGAACATCCATCTGCGCAGGCATACACTCCCCGAGCCAAATTATGATCGGATATGGTATTGTCCCGCAGCGTTACGGCGCTGTCATTGACGTAATTTATATACACGCCGGGATAATCACTCTCAACCTCATCGCTGTCGCCGTTATTTTCCGTTATCGTATTGCCGATAATATCAAGCGTGCTTTCTTCCTCAACCCACCCAATATATACCCCCTCATGAGCATTATTGCTGATGGTATTGTTTTTTAATGAAACGGCGCTACTGTTTGAAATTCTTCCGTCATCCCCGGAAATATATATACCGGCCGCGCCGTTATCCGTAATTTCATTGTCGGAAATAGTCAGCTCGCCGTTGTTCACTTGGTCAAAATAAATGCCGTAGCCACCATTTTCGGTAATATTATTATCGCGTATGGTCAATTCAGAAAAACTGACATCTTCTCCTTCTACATGGATGCCGCTACGTGGACCTCCGTTATTGTGAACATTATTTCTGATGATTTCATTGCCACTAATGCCACCAACGCATTCCTCACTGCACCCTCCCGCGCCCAAGCCGATGCCGGTTGAATTGCCGTAGATTTCGTTATCGGAAATACTGTTGTCCGTTGACCCGCCAATCCAAACACCCTCGTTATCGTTATCATGAATAAGATTGTTGGTAACGGTGTTGTGAGAAGATTCTGGGCTTAAATCAACACCCTTTTCGCCTTCTTTTATTTCATTATCAGATATGACAGCGCCGCTTATTCCTTGGCCGACTCTCATCACAGGACGCTCGCAACCATTCCCATAAAGCACAAAGCCCTTTACGGTCACATCGTCCGCTTCGATGCTTACAACTATTTCGCAATCACTATCATCATAAACAAGCGGCGCCCCTCCATTTTCCGGAACTTCCGGACCGGCTTCTTCATTTCCAGGATTACCCAAAAGCGTCAAACTTTTTTCAATTTCCAAACCGTCTCCATAGTAGTTGCCGGAGGCAACGTGGACCGTACCACCGGTCGGCACCGCGTCAATGCCGTCTTGAATTGACGTGAAGGGGTTTGCCTCGGTACCGTCTTCTTCGCCTTCGTGATTCACGTCCACGTACACGTTGTCATCCACCTCGAACTGTGTGAAGTGGGCGGCCGTAAACGACAACTCCCCGGTTTCCGGGTTATAACTGACATCTTCTATTATGCCCGTGCCGCTGATGGTATCGCCCTCGTCATCTTTTACGATAATATTCGGCGTTGAGGTAAAGTCCAGTTCATACATATAAATCTTGGCGCCCGTGGCATTCATCGCGTCGGCTGTCGCCGAGTCAAATTCTATATGTCCATCGGACATTTCCATCTTTTCGCCAAGCTCCTGCAAAACGGCAACCGTATCTTGGTCGCTTAAATTCAGGGTTGTTTCAAAAACAATTTTACCCCTGCCTTCTTTTTCAAAATACAGGGCGCCGCCACCTTCGCTGTCCGGAGTTTCTGACGGGTTGTCCAGCTCGCCGATATTGGAGCTTATCCCCGCAGTGTCCAAGAATGACTCAATGGAATCAACACCGCTCAAAAGAGGCGCTTTCCCCGGCTCTCCGGCGTCATTAAACCAGCCCTTGCTCGGGCTACTGTCAACCGACCAAGATGAATCGGCAAACGCCGCGGACTGACCGCCGGTTGACGCCGTCTCAAGTCCGGCTTCAGCCGCGTAACCGGCTACAGAGCCGTACGTCGCTCTCTGCCATAAGTTAGCCGGATTATCGATTGCTCCATTATATAAAGCGATTGAATCGCCCTCATTATTTAATTTCGCTCCCAATACGTCAAACACCAATATGCCGTGAGCCGGTATGGTGCCTGAAAGTTCCAATAACAAAATTTCGGCAGGGACGGTTTGCGGGTTTTCGAGCTCCGACAATGTAAACCCCGACAACGAAACATCATCGTCTGAAATATTCAAAAGTTCCACCCATTCATCGCCGTTGGACACAAATTCGTTTATTATTATGTCGCCCGGCGAGGCGGCGAAAGAGATGAACGAAACCGACGGCAGTAATGAAAAAATAAATGCCGCGCACATTGCCGCCACACTGATTTTTTTTGCGACTTCCCTGCCAAACCTGACGTTTTTATTCATGGTTGTTTTCGACTTGTTTTAATTGTTAGTTCGGATAAGTATAGCAAATCCGTGGAATTTGTCAAGCTGCAGTCTTTTCCAATACAACATGATACTGAAATAACCCCCGCTTTCCAGCGATCCTGATACCAAAAGGGCTTGGAAAAAGGGGTTAGATCGGCAACGG